>ERZ795053.548-NODE-548-length-48333-cov-20.109884_pt1 | contig 48333 bp, 44 predicted proteins | sample MGYA00375137_ERZ795053 | MGnify/ENA primary metagenome ERZ795053 (study PRJEB30182, sample SAMN05720284) | activated sludge metagenome | isolation source: Anaerobic digester | place: Hong Kong | collected 2014-12-17 ...
CGGGCGGCTTCAGCAGGTCGCGGTGTTCGTCGATCCAGCGCTGGAAATTGATGGGCGGCGTGAGCATGGCGGCTCCGGTATCGGGAAACCGGCACAGTCTGCCATCGCGTCGAGTTTCTGGCACCCGTGGCGGGCGCGCCTACTGCGCTTCGTAGGCTTCGGAGAGATGGTGCAGATGCAGGCGCTCGGCGTCGCGCAGCAGCGGGGCGATCAGCATCATCACCTGCTGGATGCCCTGCCGGATCATCCGGTTTTCGTCGCGATCACCGCGTACGGCCGCGTAGTTCAGCCAGAAGGTGATGGTGAGCAGGATGTTGGTGGCGGTGGCTTCGGCTTCCGCGGCGCTGGCACGCATCACGCCAGCCTGGACCAGTCCGCGGATGACGTCGGTGATGCCTTCGCGACCACGTTTGAGGATGCGCGCGAAGTGCAGGCGCAGCTTGCGTGAGCGGCTGAGGATGTCGACAAGGTCGCGATACAGGAATCGGTAGTCGGATACGCACTCGAAGGCCAGGTGCAGCTGCAGCCAGATGTCCTCGAGATTGGGCAGGCGGCCTTCCGGCATCTGCATGGCGGCATCGATGCGTTCCTCGTAGCCGACAAACAGGTGCTCGATGATGTCTTCCTTGTTGCGGAAGTGGTAGTACAGGTTGCCCGGGCTGATTTCCAGCTCGTCGGCGATGTGATTGGTGGTGACGTTGGGCTCGCCCTGCGCGTTGAACAGCGCAAGGCTGGCATCGAGGATGCGTTGGCGGGTATTGCGCGCCACCGTTCCGGACCTGCGGGTCAGGCGGTCAGCTTGCCGACCAGGGCGATGTAGTCCTTTTTCGCCTGCTGGCTGTCCATGCCCTTCAGCTTTTCCCAGGCCTCGTACTTGGCGCCGCCGACGAAGTCGAAAAAGCCCGGCTTGTCGCCCTTCACGTCACCCTCGCTGCCCTGCTTGTAGAGCGCGTAGAGCTTGAGCTTGACCGTGTTATCCGGCTCCTCCGTGAGGGTCATCACGTCTTTGGCGGCTTGGGCGAACTGGGCGTCGAGGTCGGACATGCGAGGGCTCCGGCGGATGGGAAAGTGCGGCGAACTGCAGCAGCAAAGTTGATAGCACGGCACCCTGAGGGGGTCAACGACCAGCGCTCGTGCGACGGCGAATGCAGCCGCCATCGGGGACGGTGGCTAGGCACGGCGCACCGTGGAGGCTATCTTTGGGGCGACCGTGCGCCGCCGAAGGGTGAAGCGCGGAGCTACGTTACCGAACGCTCGGAGGGGAGCAGGGCATGAGCTATTTCGTCACGGGCGCGACCGGGTTCATCGGTCGCCACTTGGTTGAGAAGCTGTTGGCGCGCACGGGCACCATCCATGTACTGGTGCGCAAGGGATCGCAGAAGAAGCTGGACGCGCTGGTCAAGGATCATGGCTGGGACGCCAGGCGGATCAAGGCGATCACCGGCGACCTGGCCAAGCCTGGCCTGGGCGTGACGCCCCAGCAGGCCAAGGCATTGAGCGGCAAGATCAAGCACGTCTTCCACCTGGCGGCCATCTACGAGATCGGTGCCGACCCGGGAAAACAGCGCGAGATCAACGTCGAGGGCACCCGCCACGCCGTGGAGTTCGCCGAGAAGATCAAGGCTGGCTGCTTCCACCACGTCAGCTCGATTGCCGCGGCAGGTCTTTACCCCGGCGTGTTCCGCGAGGACATGTTCGACGAGGCGGAGGAGCTGGATCGCGATCCCTACCTGCGCACCAAGCACGACTCGGAAAAAGTGGTTCGCGACGAGTGCAAGCGGCCGTTCCGCATTTACCGGCCATCCATGGTGCTGGGGCATTCCAAGACCGGTGAAATCGACAAAGTGGACGGTCCGTACTACCTGTTCACCCTGATCAAGCGCATGCGCGAGTTGTTCCCGCAGTGGATGCCGACCATTGGCATCGAAGGCGGGCGGCTCAACATGGTGCCGGTCGACTACGTGGTCGACGCCATGGACCATATCGCGCACAAGCGTGGTCTGGATGGTGGTTGTTTCCATCTGACCGATCCCGAGCCCCGTCGTTTCGGCGAGATGCTGAATATCTTCTGCCGTGCCGGCCACGCGCCGGAAATGACCATGCGCATTGATGCGCGCATGCTGGCCTTCGTGCCCGGCGCGGTGCGCATGGCGCTGGCCAACCTGCCGCCAGTGAAGCGCTTTACCCGCATGATCCTGCGCGACCTGCGCATTCCGCAGGAGGCGCTGGGTTTCATCACTTATCCGACACGTTTCGACTGCCGCGAGACCGAGCGTGCCCTCAAGGGTTCGAAGGTCAAGCTGCCGCAGCTCGAGGACTATGCCTGGCGCCTGTGGGACTACTGGGAGCGCCACCTCGATCCGGACCTGTTCGTCGATCGCTCGCTGAAGAGCCGGGTCAAGGGCAAGGTGGTGATGATCACCGGCGGTTCGGCCGGCATTGGCCATGCGGCGGCGGTCAAGGTGGCGGCTGCGGGTGCCCACGTGATCATCGTGGCGCGCAAGGAAGAGGAACTGTTCGCGGCCCGCGACGAGATCATCGCCGCCGGCGGCAAGTGCTGGGCCTACACGGCTGACCTGTCCGACATGGATTCCTGCGACAAGCTGGTGGAGGCGGTGCTTTCCGAACACGGTCACGTGGACATCCTGGTCAACAACGCCGGTCGCTCGATCCGTCGCTCGGTCGAGCTCAGCTACGACCGCTTCCACGACTTCGAGCGCACCATGCAGTTGAACTATTTCGGTTCGCTGCGGCTGATCATGGGGCTGCTGCCGAAGATGACGGAGCGTCGCACCGGGCAGATCATCAATATCTCCTCGATCGGCGTGCTGGCGAATTCGCCGCGCTTCTCCGCCTACGTGGCGTCGAAGTCGGCGCTTGACGCCTTCTCCCGCTGCGCGCAGGCGGAGTTCTCGGGCAAGAACATCGCCTTCACCACCATCAACATGCCGCTGGTGCGTACGAAGATGATCGCGCCGACCAAGATGTACGACTCGGTGCCGACCTTGAGTCCCGAGGAGGCTGCCGATCTGATTGTGCAGGCCATCATCGAGCGGCCCTCACGCATCGCCACGCGCCTTGGCATTTTCGCCGGTGTGCTGAATGCACTGGCGCCGAAGGCCTACGAGGTGGTGATGAACACCGCTTTCGAGCTGTTCCCGGATTCCGCCGCTGCGCAGGGCAAGAAAGCCATGCGCGAAGAGCAGAAACCGTCCAGCGAACAGATCGCCTTTGCCGCGTTGATGCGGGGCGTTCACTGGTAGCAGGTCACCCGGCTGGAGACAGGGAAAAGGCGACCAGTGGTCGCCTTTTCTTCTTTCCGGGGCTTTATCAGCGGCACTGCCGCCAGCGGACCCGCGCTTCGTCCTCGTTGCGCGGGTCGGCGTAGCTGATCTGCAGTCGGGTGTAGCGGAGTTCCTCGTACTGGGTCAGCTCGTCGCAGATGACCTGCACGATGGGTGCCAGCGGGTCCTCACTGGGCGCACCACTGGCCTCTGCCTGGCTGACGGTCGGGGCGTCGGATTTGATGTCCGCCGGAAGTGGCAGCACCAGCACCATGGTCGAACGCGTGCTCCAGCTGGCTTCACGGACGCCGGTCAACGCCCGAACGGCGCTTTCCGCCAGGCCGCGCCGCTCTTCCGCCTGCGCTTCGGTCATGTTCGGGTCCGGCATGGCGGCGGGCACGCCGGTGCTGGTGACGTCGCTGGTTGCAGCAGCTGCCTGTGGTGCTGGCGGCGGCGCTGTTTCCGGGGCGGGACTGCTTGCTGGCGCGCGCATTGGCGGAGCCGTTACTTCGGTTGGTGACTGGTGAAGGGGTGCCTTCAGCAGGAAGCCGGCGACGCCGCCAATCACCGCGAACAGGCCGGCTGCGGCCAGCGCGGAGCGGCGCTTCTTCTGTAGCCGCGAAGCGGTTTCCTGATGGATGTGCTCGACGATGTCGAACGGCAGTCGTGGTTCCAGCTGCTGCCAGAGCTCCTTGCCTTCAAGTACTTCGATACCGCGCTTGCTGGCAGTGGCGCGTTGGGTCGGATCGGTCATGCCGGCATTGACCAGGATGGCGCCGGCCGCGCCCTGCATGTTGATCAGTTTGACCAGTTCCTGCTGCCCGGCATCGTTCAGGTGGTAGGCGCCGCCGTGCTTGCATTGCACGATGTAGCGCGCATTGCCACGACGCATCATCAGGTCCACGCCGCCTTCGCCGGGCTGGCGGTCCTGTTCGTCGAGGCTCAAGCCGCGCTTTTCCAGCAGGGCGACGACGAAGCCGGCGAACTTGCGCCACTTGAGTCCGCGCAACTGCTCCAGCGCGACGGCCAGCTCGATACGGGACTTGGAGAACATGCCGTTACGCAGGCCGACGGCGATCAGGGCGAGAATGGCGGCGGCAATGGCCGCGCCCAGCGGGAATATCCAGTCGGCGGATAGTGCTTGCATCGAATCACCGGAGGCAGGTTGTCGCCGCCGATGATAAGCCCTCCGGCGGGCAACGCCGAATCGGAATCCGGCATTGCCTGAAATAAGAAGCCCGCCAGCCGAAAAGCCGCAAGGGGAGGGAGCTTGCTGGCGATTCGTACGGCTGGCGGGCGTCAGGGTCGGGAATCGTTTGGGGGCCGATTCCCTGAAGTGCCCTGATCGGTGCGGCGACGGCCTTGGGGAAGGGCTGCTGCCGGCGGCGCGATCAGGCCAATGGGTTCAGACCAAGCCACTCATGGCGTGTCTGGCTCAGGAGGCAGCAGTCGCCTTCTTGGCTGCGGCCTTCTTTGCCGTGGTCTTGCGGGCCGACTTCTTCGCAGTTGCCTTCTTGGCCGTCGACTTCTTGCTGGCGGCCTTCTTCGTTGCCGGCTTGCTGGCCGCCTTCTTGGTCGCCTTCTTCGCCGCCGGCTTCTCGCCATTGAGCTTGCGCACCGCGTCGGTAAGAACCTCGATGCGATCGGTCAGCGACTGGATTTCCTCGCGGCCGGGGACGCCCAGCTTGTTCAGGGCGCGCTGCACGCGGTCCTCGAACACTTTCTCCAGACGGTCCCAGGTGTCGGTGGCGCGCTCGCGGGCCTGGTCGACGCGGGTTTCAACGGCTTCACGGACGACGTCGACCTTGCCGGTCGCCATCTTGCGGGTCTTCTGCTCCAGCGTGGCGCCCTCGCGGACCAGCGCTTCGAACAGCTTGCTGCCTTCGGCCTGTGCGCGGTTGAACGCACCCATGCCGGCCTGCCAGATCTGCTGCGCGGAATCGACGATCGAGCGCGATACGTCTTCCAGCTTGGCCTGTGCGGTGGAAGCGGAGGACTTGCCCTTCGCCGTCTTCTTGAACTTCGCCATGTTTCCCTCCTCAGGATTGAATCGAATGCCGGGCAGATTGACCCGTCGGAGGGAATGCTAGGGCGGTTCCCTAGACTATTCACACTAATGGAAGGGTCCGGATCGAACCCGTTACTTGGCGTTCAGCTGGTGGCGATGGCGCGCAGGTGCGCGTCGAGGTCGTCCAGGGCGCGGCGCAGGCGCGCGGTGCCGTCGGTGCTGCCACGCGGCGGTGGTTCCAGCGAGTCCATCATGCAGGGCTCGGGATGGTCCAGAACCTGTTCGTCGAGGCGCAGGCCATGGCGGGCCAGCAAGGGCGCCAGCTGCTCGCGGCGCTGGCCGAGATCGGCCATGGTAACGGCGTAGGCATGTTCACTGACGCGCTGCCGCGAGGAGTAGCTGAACACATTGGTGAAGAACATCTCGGCGTCGTCGGCATTTGGCTCGACGACCAGCTGATCTGTGTCGGGATAGCGCTGGGCGTACTTGGCCAGCCCCACTTCGACGCGCGACTGCAGCATGGCGCGGACGGTCTGTGAGAGCACCGCAGGCAGGCCGCCGCGTGCCAGGCGCTCCGGCATCTCGCCGACGCGATCGCCCTTGGCGTCGAAGGGCACCAGTGGGTTGATGCCGATCAGCAGATCAATGCCTTGGTCCAGCGCCACCGAGGCATGCATGGTGCGGCGCAGGGCGCCGTCGACGAAATGCCGGCCACGGATCTCGACCGGCGTGTACAGCCCGGGCAGGGCCGAGCTGGCCTGGATGGCCTGCGAGATCGGCACGTCGTCCCAGCCTTCGCTGCCGAAGCGCACCGTATCGCCGCTGTCCAGCTCGACGGCAACGACGAAGAGCTTTCGCCCCAGTTCGCGGAAGTCGTTGCTGCGGCCGCGCTGCGAAAAGCTCTCGCGCAGGAATTCCTCAATGGCCTCGTTGTCGAACAGGCCAGTCGGCACCAGTTCGCCCAGACGTCCGACCAGCTCGCTGATGCGCACGTCGGACGGATGCTTGAACAGCTCCAGCCACCAGTTCAGCAGCACATGGGGCAGGCCGGCGGCGCGACGAACGTATTCGGCGAAGGCCGGGCGCAGGAAGGCTTCCGGGCGGAAGCGGACCTCTTCGGGGCGGTCGCCGGCCGCAAGGAACACGCGACACATGTCCGAGGCTGACATGCGGTTGGCCAGCCCGGCGGCAAGGAAGGCGCCGGAGCTGACGCCGACGTAGACATCGAGATCCGACAGGCGCAGGCCGACAATGGCGCGTTCCAGCGCGCGCAGCGCCCCGAGTTCGTACATGCCGCCAATCGGGCCGCCACCGGCGACCGCCAGACCGATACGGCAGGCGCTGCGCTGGTGGGAACGGGCAGGTTGGATCAGGAGCATGGACGGTCCGCGGGAAGAGGAGGGCGATTGTAGCGGTAGTCGCGGCCGCGGCAAGTACACAGGTCACGACCCGGCTATCATTCCCCCATGCTGTTCGGAAAAAAACATGATACGGCCGGTTCCGCCGGCGAAACACCCGGCCGCCACTGGGTGGTGCATCGCATCGGGCGCCTTCTCGGCATGAACCACCGAGCCCGTGATCCGGAGATCGAGGCGCGCAACAACCTGCCGATCCTGTCCGGGCTGCAGCGCTGGCAGTCGCGGCGGCTAGCGCGGAGTTACGACGACCTGCTGCAGGCACCGGACAGCCAGGCGGCGACGCGTTTTTTCCTCAGTGATCTGTATGGTGACCACGACGTCAGCCTGCGCGACCGGGAAATGGAGCGGGTGATGCCGATGATGCAACGCATCCTGCCGCCGGCCATGCTGATGATTGCCGCCGACGCCATCGAGCTGGCCGTGCTGAGCCACGCGCTGGACCTGCGTGTGGCGGAACAGCTTGCCTTGAAGGGGATCGACGAGGCGGGAATCGATGTCCGCAGCTATGCGGCGGCCTACCGGGCCGCGGGGCATCGGCGGCTGCGCCAGCGGCAGATCCGGCGCATCGAATCGGTCGGGTTGGCGCTGGGTGATGCAGTGAACCAGCCGTGGATTGCCCGGTTGCTCAAGCTCGCGCGTGGCCCGGCGCGTCTGGCGGGGCTGCACGAGCTGCACCGGTTCCTGGAGCGCGGATTCGACTCCTTCGGCCAACTGCACGACGTGCCGGCGTTCATGAGCCGCCTGTGCGGCAATGAACGCCTGGTGTCGGAGCAGCTGTTCGCCGGCCGTGCCGACCCGTTCGGTTTCGGCCGTGACGCGATCGTCTAGGCGGCTTGCCTAGCCGAGTTTTTCGTCGAGGTAGCGGTGGATTTCGGCCTCGATCGGGCCCTTCATCATGCTCAGCATGAAGCCGAGCTGCGCCACGACATGGACGACCTGGTCGCCGATACGGATTTCACCCTCAACCCCGGGGCGCTCGAAGGCCATGATGTCGCCTTCCCAGGCATATTCGACGCCGAAGCGCTCCGCCATCTTCTCGGCCAGCCGTTCAACGGCGTCGCGGACCTCGTCGGCCCCACGCTGGTGGCTGCGTTCGATTTCGATGCTGGACATGCGGGCTTCCCGGATTCGAAGGCCGCTATTCTGCGGCCGTTGCCGCGGGGTTCCAAGCCCTGCCTGGATGGCCCAGGCGCGACGTTGCGGTGGCTTTCGCCTATGCTAGGCGACCATCACCGGATCTTACCCACTGGATGCGACTGAGCTTTCCCCATGGCGAGCATGATGACGTCATCGTCGGCAACGGCGGTGTCCGCATCGGCAGCGCGCGAGACGCCGAAGTCAGTCTCGGGGGCGCCGGTCTGCAGCCGGAGCATGCGCGGATCGATATCAACCCGTCCCGCGGCATCATCCTCCGGGTGATGCCCGGCGCCCGGGAAGTCCACGTGAACGGGCGCCCGGTGACGCGACTGGCCTTCCTGCGGCTGGGCGACACCGTCAGTCTTGGCGCCACGCAGCTGCTGCTTCGTACCGAGCGTGATGCTTCGATCAATACCGATATTCCGGCTGATCCGCCGCCGTCTCCGTCGCCCATCCAGCGCGTGGCGGCCTCGCGCGTGGTGCTGCGAGGTGCCTGCGGGCAGTCCTTCGGACGTTGCTTCCCGCTGACCGAGCCGCTGGTGATCGGCAGTGGTCCCGATGCCGGGCTTCGACTGGACGAGCCCGCCCTGGAAGCGCAGCACTGCCAGCTCGAACACCACAACGACTTCATCGCCCTGCGCGACCTCGGCTCGGAAGAGGGCTCGATGGTCAACGGCGTGCCGGTGCGCAATGCGCGGCTGCATCCCGGCGACCAGCTGGTGGTCGAACAGCAGCGATTCGTGATCGAGGCGCCGGGCCTGCCGCCGCGTGGCGCGGAATCCTATACCTCGCACCCCGGCGCGCAGGTTGGTACGACGCAGACCATGCGTCCAATCACCGACGAAATGCTCGCGGATGCCCGCGCACAGCGGCAGGCCTCGCGCATGGAGCCGGGATCGGAGCGTGGGGGTGGCATGCTCTGGCTCATCGCTGCGGCCGTGCTGATCATGGCGGGGCTCTCGGCCCTGCTGCTCTATGCGCCGGGCTGGCTGGACTGAACTCGCGTCCTCGCGGTTCGTGATCTCGATGGCGCCTTGCGGCGCGGCCAGCGCAGCAGGAAAAGCACTGCCAGAATCGCCGCGTAGACCAGCGGTTCGCGCACGTCGGCCTTGACCAGCCACCAGAAGTGCAGCACGGCCAGCACGCCGATCAGGTAGACCAGTTTGTGCAATTGCCCCCAGCGGCGCCCGAGGCGGCGCATCATCCCGCGGGTTGAAGTCACCACCAGCGGTAGCAGCAGCAGCCAGGCAAGGAAACCGACGGTGATGAAGGGTCGCTTGACGATGTCCTCGACGATCTGCGCCCAGTAGCCGCCGAGGTCCAGCACCACATACGTCGCCAGATGCAGCGTGGCGTAGAAAAATGCCCAAAGGCCGAGCATGCGCCGGAAGCGGATCGGCTCGGCACGTCCGCTGAGGCGCCGTAGTGGTGTCATGGCCAGGCTCAGCAGCAGGAAGCGCAGCGCCCAGTCGCCCGTGAAATGCGTGATTTCGGCGACCGGATCGGCGCCGAACAGGTCGTTGGCGATTCTCCAGCCCAGCCACAGGGCGGGCGCGGCGGCGGCAAGGTGCGCCACCGCCTTGGCGATCTGGACGACCCGCATCAGAAGTACTTCCGCAGATCCATGCCGGTGTAGAGCGAAGCCACCTGGTCGGCATAGCCGTTGAAAGGCAGCGTCGGGACGCGGTTGGCGAACAGCCGGGAACTGGTGCCGGCAATGCGGCGCTCCGTCTTCTGGCTCCAGCGCGGGTGATCCACGGCGGGATTCACGTTTGAATAGAAGCCGTACTCACTGGGCTGGGAGAGGTTCCAACTGGTCAGCGGCTGTTTCTCGGTGAATTCGATACGGACGATGGACTTGATGCTCTTGAACCCGTACTTCCACGGCACGACCAGCCGCAATGGCGCGCCGTTCTGCCGGGGCAGGTCGCGGCCGTACATGCCGGTGACCAGCAAGGTGAGTGGATGCATCGCCTCGTCCATGCGCAGGCCTTCGCGGTAGGGCCAGTTCAGCACCGGATAGCGCGTGCCCGGCATTTCCTGTTTGTCGACCTTGGTATGGAAGGACACGTACTTGGCCTTGGACGTGGGCCGGAATCGCTTCAGCAGGTCGCCGAGCGGAAAGCCGCGCCAGGGAATGACCATCGACCAGCCTTCCACGCAGCGCAGCCGGTAGATGCGGTCCTCCAGGGTGTGCGGCTTGAGGATGTCTTCCAGAGTGAAGCTGCCGGTTTCCTCGGCGTGCCCGGCGATCTGCACCGACCAGGGCGCGGTTTGCAGCGTGTGCGCGTAGCGTGCCGGATCGGCCTTGCCGGTGCCGAACTCATAGAAGTTGTTGTAGGTGCTGGCGTCCTCGAAGCGGGTCTGCTCTTCCTCCGCTGCCGGCCGGGGTGTGGCGGACTGGGATGACGGCGCATCGCTGCTGCCGGCCTCACAGGCGCCAAGGCCCAGCAGGGGCAGGGCGGCGCCGGCCATCAAAAGGCGTCGTCGGGCCTGGTACACCGGTTCCGGCGTGATTTCCGAGGGTGATGGCTGGTTGTGATTGCGTGATGTCATCATGGCCTCCTGAGCATACGCCCTTGGTCCGTCCAACCAAGCGCCAGTTCCCACGGCTGCGATGGCCCGGGCGTATACTGCGACCGACCGAGCTGTCTCACAGGGGAGGCCGAATGGGGTTTGCCAGCGCCTTCGACCGTTGCCGGACGGTAGTGGCGATAGTCCGCCAGGACGACGCGCGTTTCGTCGAGGTCAATTCGGCGATGCGCGAGCAGCTCGGCTGGGAGCCATCCGAGGTGGTCGGCCAGCGCACGGTCGATATCGATCTCTGGCCAGACGCCGACACAAGGTCGCGCATCTATTCGGCGCTGCGGACGCGGCAGCGGGTGGTCGGCCTTCCGCTGTTTGCCCGGCACAAGGACGGACGGCTGATTCCCTCGCTGCTCGATGTTGAGTGCGTCGAGCGGGACGGCGAACTCATGCATTTCTGCCTGCTGCGCGTTGGCACCGATGCCGGTGACGTCGGGTCGGACCCCGAAGTCGAGCAGGAAAGCTATCGCGCGCTCTACCTCGCGGCCACCGAAGGCCTGTACCGCAGTCTTCCCGATGGCGGCTTCATCGACGTCAATCCCGCGATGGCCGACATCTTCGGCTTTCCCTCCGCCACCCACATGCTGGCACGGCAGGATGCCGTGGCCACCGACTACTACGTGGACCCGGCGCACGGTCGCGAAGTGCATCGCGAGCTGCTCGACAAGGGCGAGATTCGCGGCGTCCGAAGCCTGGTTCGCCGCAACGATGGGAGCGAGCGCTGGATTCTCGAGAACGCCCACGAGGTTCGGGATGACCACGGCCAGCTTCGTTTTTACGAAGGGTCGGTTGTCGATATCACCGACCAGGTCGCCGGCGAGGAGGCGCTTCGCCAGTCCGAAGCCATGTACCGGGTGCTGGTCGACAATTGCCGTGATGGTGTGTTCCTGGTGCAGCACGGCGTTGTCGTGTTCGCCAATCCGGCACTCGCCGAAATGCTGGGCTACCGGCAGCAGGACCTGATCGGCAGCAACTACGTGGACCACGTTGCACCAGAGGATCTCGCTGCCCAGGCCGGGCGCCGCGCCGAGCGCGAGGCCGGCTCCATGGCGTTGCAGAGCTACGACCTGCAGCTGATCCATCGCGAGGGCCACAAGCGCCTGTTCGCCGTGTTCGCCGATGCCGTGATGCTTCACGGTGAACCGGCGTCCACCGGACTGGCGCGTGACGTCACCGAGGAGCGAGCACAGCAGCGGGCGATCGAGGCCGCGGAGCGGCGCTATCGCGAACTGTTCGAGGAGTCGCCGGTTGGCCTGTTCCGCACCCTGCACGACGGCACCATCGTCGACGCCAACCCCGCCATGGTGCACATGCTGGGCTACGACGATGCCGACCAGGTGATGCGGGAAGCCGGCAACGTCGTGAATCTCTACGCCGATCCCGAAGAACGCGTGCGCCTGGTTGCGCGCATGCTTCGCGACGGTCACGTGACCGATCATGAGACCCGCCTGATCTGCCGCGACGGCCGGCATCGCTGGGTCAACGTCAATGTGCGACTGCAAAATGACGGCGGGACGCGTGATGCCGACGAAAGCCAGCTGCGTTTCGCCGGCTCGGTGCAGGACATCCAGCATCGTCGGGTGATCGAAGAGGCCTTGCTGCGTTCGGAAGCCCGCTACCGGCAGCTGGTCGACCACAGCCAGGCCGGTGTGTTCGTGGCGCGTGGGCGACGCTATGTCTACGTCAACCAGCGCATGGCCTCAATGTTCGGTTACACCGAGCGCGAACTGACGACGATGAGCTTCGACCGCCTGCTCGCACCGGAGTATCGCAAGCCGGCACATGCGCGGCTGGACCGTTTCGACGCCGGAGAAGAGCTGCCGCTGGAGTTCGAGAGCTGCTATCTGCACAAGGATGGTCACCGCATCTACGTGACCGTCAGCGCCGGTCCGGTCGACCTCGATGGCGAGCGTCACCTTACCGGCACCGTTCGTGACATCACCCGGCAGCGCGAGGCAGAGCAGCGACTCCGCTTCCACGCCACCCACGATGCCCTGACCGGTCTGCCGAATCGCATGGTCTTCCACGACCGCCTGAAACAACGGATCGCCGATGCGCGGGTCGGTGGCGACTTCAACTATGCGGTGCTGTTCGTGGACCTGGATGGCTTCAAGCTGGTGAATGACGGGCTTGGGCACGCCGCGGGTGACCGTCTGCTGGTCACGCTGGCGGTCGAGCTGGAAACCGCGTTCCGCGACGATGCGCTGCTGGCCCGCTACGGGGGTGACGAATTCACCCTGCTGTCGCTGGGTCCCTGCGACCGCGCCCGTGCCGAGGGCATGGCCACGCGCCTGCTGGACCTGTTCTCGCGTCCCATGGACCTGGACGGCCATCGGGTCTATTCCGGCGCCAGCGTCGGTATCGTCCTTGGCAGCGACGCCTACGAAACGCCGGACCAGGTGCTGCGCGATGCCGACACGGCCATGTACCGGGCCAAGGCGAAGGGCAAGTCGGCCTATGTGTTCTTCGACGACAGCATGCGTTCCGCCGCGCAGCGTCGGCTGGCTCTGGAGACCGACCTGAGGCAGGCGCTGGAGCGCGAGGAATTCCGCGTGCATTTCCAGCCCATTGTCGACATGGAGGACGGGCGGACGGTGGGCTGCGAGGCATTGCTGCGCTGGCAGCATCCCGAACGTGGCCTGCTGTATCCCGGTGACTTCCTTGAGGTTGCAGACGAGAGCGGGCTACTGGCCACCATCGACTGGTGGGTGATGCGCCACGCGGCCGGACAGCTGGTGCAATGGCAGCAGGATCACGGGGTGCTGCGACTCAGCGTCAACATGGACGAACGCCAGTTCAATGACCCGCGGCTGCTGTCGCGCATCGAGCGTGTCCTGGCGGACAGCGGTCTTTCCGCCGCCAGCCTGCAGCTGGAGATCACCGAGACGGTGTTCCGGCAGGGGCGGCAGCAGGCGGTTGAGCGTCTGGAAGGCCTGAAGGCGCTGGGCCTGGGGCTGGTGGTCGACGATTTCGGCACCGGCTACTCGTCGCTGGAGTCCTTCACCTCGGCGACGTTCGATGCCCTGAAGATCGATCATAGTTTCGTGGCAGACCTGGTCAGCAATCCGCGGCATCAGGCGATTGCCCGCACCATCGTTGGTTTTGCCGGCGACCTGGGTCTCCAGCTGATCGCGGAAGGCGTGGAAACCGAACAGCAAAGGCAGTTGCTGCTGGGCATGGGCTGCCGCCTGGCGCAAGGCTACCTGTTCGGCAGACCGATGGATTCCGATGCCTTTGGCGAGTGGTTGGCGACGGAATCCGAGCGGAAGATTCGCCGCGCCTGAGCTCCCCGGACGCGGCAACAACCCCGATGTTGCCACCGCTCATATGACCCGCTTCCGTGCTGCGGTGCGGCATGCTAAGTTCGATACCGTCCCGCACGGTCATCTCGGAGTTTCCCCATGTCTCGCGGTTTCAATTTCAGCGCCGGCCCGGCCGCGCTGCCAGAGGCGGTTTTGCGTCAGGCCCAGGCCGAACTGTTGGAATGGGGCGGTGAACGCGCCTCGGTGATGGAGGTCAGCCATCGTGGCAAGGCCTTCGTGGAAACCGCCGCCGAAGCCGAGCGCGACCTGCGCGAGCTGCTGGCGATCCCGGAAAACTACCGGGTACTTTTTCTGCAGGGTGGCGCAACGCAGCAGTTCGCGCTGATCCCGATCAATTTCGCCGCTGGCCAGCGCGCCGACTACCTGGTGACCGGCGCCTGGGGCGAGAAGGCGGTCAAGGAAGCCAAGCCCTACGCCAACGTGCAGGTGATTGCCGACACCAAGGCCGGCAACTACACCGATATTCCGGACGCCGGCTGGTCGGTCGATCCTTCCGCGGCCTACCTGCACTACACGCCGAACGAAACCATCCATGGTGTTGAATTCCATGACATTCCCAACAGTGGTGACGTGCCGCTGGTGGCGGACATGTCATCGACCATCCTGTCGCGGCCTATCGACGTCTCGCGTTTTGGCATGATCTATGCCGGTGCGCAGAAGAACATCGGGCCATCGGGTCTGGCCATTGCCATCATCCGTGACGACCTGATGGCGCGCTGCCCGGATGGCATCGCCAAGATATTCAACTACAACGCCATCGCCGGCTCGGATTCGATGCTGAATACGCCGCCGACGTTCGCCTGGTACCTGGCCGGGCTGGTGTTCAAGTGGCTCAAGCAGCAGGGCGGTCTGGCCGCCATGGCCGAACGCAACCGCGCCAAGGCCGATGCCCTGTACGCCGCGATTGACGGCTCCGGCGGCTTCTACGCCAATCCGGTGGCGCCGCGCGCCCGTTCCTGGATGAATATTCCCTTCACGCTGAAGGACGCTGCGCTGGACGCCGACTTCCTCACCCAATCCAAGGCCGCCGGGCTGCTGGCGCTGAAGGGGCATCGTTCGGTGGGCGGCATGCGTGCCTCCATCTACAACGCCATGCCGATGGAAGGCGTGCAGGCGTTGATCGATTTCATGGCCGATTTCGCTCGAAAACACGGCTGACATTTTCTCTGGCAATCAATGGGTTGAAACATGTTTCGCATCAAGACCATCAACAATATCGCGCGCTCTGGCCTGGACCGTTTTCCGGACGATCGATATTCGGTCAGTGATGGCGAGGACAACCCGCACGCCATCATCCTGCGTTCGGCCAACCTGCACGAGCTGCAGCCGGGCGAGGCCCTGGAAGCAATCGGTCGTGCCGGTGCCGGCACCAACAACGTGCCGGTTTCGCGCATGAGCGAGGCCGGCATTCCGGTGTTCAATGCGCCGGGCGCCAACGCCAACGCAGTCAAGGAACTGGTGCTGACCGGCATGCTGCTGGCGGCGCGCAACGTCAGCGACGCGCTGGGTTTCGTCAGCACCCTGGGTGGCGTCGAGGATCCGGCCAAGGCCATGGAAGCGGAGAAGAAGCGCTTCGTCGGCTACGAGCTGGAAGGCAAGACGCTGGGCGTGATCGGTCTCGGTGCGATTGGCGTCAAGGTCGCCAACGCGGCCCGCGCGCTGGGCATGACGGTGATCGGCTTCGATCCGCACATGACGGTGGAAGGCGCCTGGCAGCTGTCGTCGGACGTGGCCAAGGCGGGTTCGCTCAACGAACTGTTCGCGGCATCCGACTTCATCAGCTTCCACGTGCCGCTGAACGACGCCACGCGCGGTCTGTTCGGCAGCGACGCGCTGGCGGTGGCGAAGCAGGGCGTGGTGCTGCTGAACTTTGCCCGTGACGGAATCGTTGATCACGCCGCACTGGCCGAAGGCCTGGCCGACGGCCGCATCGGTCGCTACGTCACCGACTTCCCGCCGACGAAGCTGCTCGACAATCCGCGCGTGATTGCCATGCCGCACCTGGGTGCTTCCACCCGCGAGGCCGAGGAAAACTGCGCGCGCATGGTGGTCGACCAGATCCGTGATTTCCTCGAAAACGGCAACATCCGCCATTCGGTGAACTTCCCCGACACGCGGATGGCGCGCGAGGGCAGCACGCGCCTGTGCATCGCCAACCGCAACCGGCCGAACATGATCGGCCAGCTGTCGCAGGTGCTGGGTGCGGCCGGCATCAACATCCACCAGATGCACAACGCCTCGCGCGGTGATCTGGCTTACACCCTGATCGATACCGACAGCGACGTCGACGCCGATGCACTGGCTGCGTTGCGCGGCATCGATGGCGTGTTGAGGCTGAGGGTCGTGTGATGGCCAGTCGCAAGACGATCAGGACGGCCGAAAAGCGCGCGGCGGCAAAGGCTGCGGGGAAGGGCAAAGGCACGTCGTCCGGCAAATCAGCGGGGGCGAGCAAGGTCAACAGGAAAGCCGGCGCGAAACCGGCTGCGACAGTCAAACCCGGGTCGGAAAATGCTGTTCCGGCGCTTCCCGAGGTGCGCGCGCGCATTGACAGCATCGACCGGGAGATCCAGCAGCTGATCGCCGAGCGCGCGCGTTTTGCGCAGCAGGTCGGTCGCGCCAAGGGCAAGTTGAAAGCCGCCGTTGACTACTACCGTCCCGAGCGCGAGGTTCAGGTGCTGCGCGGCGTGCTGGACCGCAATGGCGGTCCGTTGTCCGACGAGGAGATGGTGCGGCTGTTCCGCGAGATCATGTCCGCCTGCCTGGCGCAGCAGGAGCCGCTGAAGGTCGGCTTCCTCGGCCCGGAAGGCACGTTTTCACAGCTTGCCGTGCACAAACACTTCGGGCATTCCGCCCACGGCCTGCCGCTGACCAGCATCGAGGAGGTGTTCCAGGAAGTGGAGTCCGGCAACGCCGATTTTGGCGTGGTGCCGGTGGAAAACTCCACGCAGGGCACCATCCAGTCCACGCTGGACATGTTCCTGACCTCCAAGCTCAAGATCTGCGGCGAAGTCGAGCTGCGCGTGCATCAGCACCTGCTCTCACGCACCGGCCACATCGAGGACATCGAGCGCATCTACTCGCACCCGCAGAGCTTCGCGCAGACCAAGGCCTGGCTGCGCCAGCACCTGCCGCACGTGGAGAAGATCCCGGTCTCCAGCAATGCCGAGGCCGCGCGCCGTGCGCGCAATGCCGACGACGCGGCGGCAATTGCCGGCGCGTCGGCGGGCAGCGTCTATGGCCTGAAAGTCGTTGCCGGCCCCATCGAGGATCACGCCGACAACACCACGCGCTTCCTGGTGCTGGGTCGCGAGTTGTTCCCGCCCAGTGGCCATGACCGCACCTCGCTGCTGATCTTCATCCGCGACCGTCCCGGTGCCCTGTACCAGGTGCTGAGCCCGTTCGCGGACCAGGGTCTGTCGATGAATCGCATCGAGTCACGTCCGGCGCACTCCGGGCGCTGGCAGTACGCGTTCTTCGTCGACATCGCCGGCCACGTGCAGGATGAAGCGATGAAAAAGGCCATCGCGCAGCTGGATGCCTCGGCGCAGGAGGTCAAGGTATTGGGCTCCTATCCGGTCGCGGTGCTGTGAGCCAAAGCGAGCAAGCTGGCCAGGGTGATCGGGCGTCCGTTGAGGCATTGGCGCAGCCGGCAATCCAGCAGCTGCGCGCCTATGATCCCGGGCACGACCTGATCGCGCTGCGCCGGCAGTTCGATGACCTGATCGAGCTCGGTGCCAACGAAAGTCCCTATGGCGCCAGTCAACTGGCACTGGCGGCGGCACGCTCGGCCATCGAAGACCTGCATCGCTATCCCGATCCGCTGGGCGGCGACCTGAAGCGCGCGCTGGCCGATGCGTTCGGACTGGAAACCGCGCAGATCGCACTGGGCAATGGTTCGCACGAATTGCTGATGCTGTTGGGGCAGGTCTTCACCGGACCGACTGCCGCGTTGGCCTGTGCCCGGCATTCCTTCGCGGTCTATGCGCTGTCCGCCATGGCGACGGGTGCACCGATCCAGTGGGCAGACGCCAACCCGCGCGAGCACGCCATGCCCTGCGGCCACGATCTCGATGCGCTGTTGTCGGTGATCGACGACCGCACGCGGCTGGTCTGCCTCGCTAACCCGAATAACCCAACCGGTACCTGGCTGACCCGCGAGGAGCTGCGCGATTTCCTGGCGCGGGTGCCGGGTCACGCCATCGTGGTCGTGGACGAGGCCTACCGGGAATACCAGGATGAACCGGAAGCGGCTTCAGCCGTCGGGCTGATGAGCGAGTTTCCTCGCCTGGCAGTGACCGGGACGTTCTCCAAGGCGCATGGCCTGGCCGGTCTGCGCGTTGGATACCTGCTGGCACAGCCGCCGGTGATCGGCTTGATCGAACGCCTTCGTGAATCCTTCAACGTCAACAGCGTTGGAATGGCAGCCGCGCAGGCCGCGTTTGCAGATCGCACGCATCTCGATCACGTGCGACAGGAGAATGCGCGCGAACGCGAGGCGCTGGCGCAGGGGCTGCGCGAGCGCGGCCTGTTCGTGTTTCCCTCGCGAACCAACTTCCTGCTGGTCGAGTTCGGACCGCATTGCGCGGCGTTGGAGCAACGGCTGGTGGATTGCGGCGTGGTTCTCAGGCCCATGGGCGGTTACGGACTCGGCGACTGCCTGCGCATCACCGTCGGCACGGCCGACGAGAACCGCCTGCTGCTGGAAACGCTGGATGTGCTGATGCCGCAGGTCGCGTCGGCATCGTGAGCGGCAGCGATCAGGCATCGCAGGACTGGATCGCCTCTACTGGGGAGCCGATTCGTGGCGAGATCCGGGTGCCGGGCGACAAATCCGTGTCGCACCGCGCCATCATGCTTGGTGCCCTGGCTGACGGTGTCAGTGAGATCGACGGCTTTCTGGAAGGCGAGGACACCCGGGCCACGGCGGCGGCCTTCGCGGCGATGGGCGTGCGGATCGAGGCAACCGGCGATGGTCGTCGCACCGTCCACGGTGTCGGCTTGCACGGGCTGGAAGCGCCGGCGCAAGCCATTGACTGCGGCAATGCCGGGACCGGCATGCGGCTGCTGGCGGGCCTGCTGGCCGGGCAGGCCTTCGACTCCAAGCTGGTTGGCGATGCCTCGCTGTCGCGGCGTCCCATGCGTCGGGTCACCGAGCCGCTGGCACGGATGGGCGCACGGATCGATACCGCTGATGGTGGCGTGCCGCCACTTCGAATTCACGGCAACAGTGCGTTGCAAGGCATTGAATTCAATACCCCCATTGCCAGCGCTCAGGTCAAGTCCGCGGTGCTCCTGGCTGGGCTTTATGCCCGCGGGACGACCGAGGTCCGTGAGCCGCATCCGACCCGCGACTACACCGAACGCATGCTGTCGGCGATGGGCTGGCCCATCGAGTTCTCGCCGGGCTTCGCGCGGTTGCAGGGCGGTGGTCAGCTGAAGCCGGTCAGGATCAACGTGCCGGCCGACATCTCCTCGGCGGCGTTTTTCATCGTCGCTGCGACCGTGGTGCCGGGTTCGGACCTGCTGTTGCGGGGCGTTGGTCTCAATCCACGGCGCACCGGTCTGCTTGATGCCCTGAGGGCGATGGGAGCCGATATCAGCGTGCTCGAGCCCCGCGAGGAAGGCGGCGAACCCGTGGGTGATCTGCGAATCCGCAGCGCGGCGCTGCATGGCATCGAAGTACCGGTCGAGCTGGTGCCCGACATGATCGACGAGTTTCCGGCGCTGTTTGTGGCCGCCGCGGCGGCAGATGGTGTCACCCGCGTTCGTGGCGCTGCGGAGCTCAGGGTCAAGGAATCCGACCGGATTGCGCTGATGTCGACCGGGCTGCGCTCGCTCGGCATTCGCGTGGAGGAAACGCCGGACGGTGCCGATATCCATGGCGGTTTGCTCCAGGGTGGCGAGATCGACAGCGGCGGCGATCACCGCATCGCCATGAGCTTCGTGGTAGCCGCCCAGCTGGCGAAGGGTCCGGTCCGGATCAGCGACTGTGCCAACGTGGCGACCTCGTTTCCCGGCTTCATGGAACTCGCGACCAGCGCTGGCCTGAATGTCGCGCCGGCTGGCGACTGAGTCCAAAACCTGAACCGCAATGCTGGCGCAGACGTTAAACTGCGCGCCATGTCGACCATTCCCGTTCTTACCATCGACGGTCCTTCCGGCTCCGGAAAGGGCACCGTCAGTCGCGCCGTGGCCGATAGGCTGGGCTGGCACTACCTCGATTCCGGGGCGCTGTATCGCTCCGTCGGCCTGGCGGCCAGCTGGGCGGGCGTGGATTTTTCCGACCACGCCTCGCTGGTGCGCTGTGCCTTCGACACCAAGGTGCGCTTCGACACCAGCGGTGACGACGAGCCCCGGGTGATCGTCAATGGCGTGGACGCCACTGATGAGCTGCGTACCGAAACCGCCGGTGCCGCAGCCTCGGCCATCGCGGTGATTTCCGAGGTTCGGGCGGCGCTTCTGGACAAACAGCGGGCGTTTCGGCGCCGTCCGGGGCTGGTCGCGGACGGTCGCGACATGGGCACCGTGATCTTCCCGGACGCCGAGTTCAAGGTGTTTTTGACCGCCAGCGCGCAGGAGCGTGCCGAGAGGCGCTATAACCAGTTGAAGGCAAAGGGCTTGGCGGTTAAAATGGACAGTCTGCTGCGGGAGATCCTTGCGCGCGATGCGCGCGACGCGCAGCGCGCCGTGGCGCCATTGAGGCCCGCGGCGGATGCGATCACCGTGGACAGCACGGGTATGCCGGTCGAACAGGTCATCGATCGGGTGCTGTCACTGGTTCAAACCAAGCGGGGCCGATAAGGGAGGCCCGGCGGAACCAGTACCTCACGGTCACCGCAGGCGGAATCGATGGTTCCGCATCACTTATGGAGAACGAATTTACTCACTCGACGGATCGGGTGGGTTGGTCGCGATGGCGGCCGGCATGCGTTCGCGCATGGCCCAGGCAGGCGTCAGGACGATGCAGGCAAGGGCGAAAACCAGGTCCCGACAACCGTCGGGTTTTTCAAGCAACCGGTGTCATCCGACACCACACAAGGGTGGGCCGCAGCAGTCGGCGAATCAACGCCAAATGCTATCGACAGGCCCGTGTGATCAACGGAAACCAATCCAATGACTGAAAGTTTTGCAGAACTGTTCGAACAGAGCGAAAAGCTCTCCCAGCTCAAGCCCGGCAGCATCGTCACCGCCGAGGTGATCGAGATCCGCTCGGACGTGGTCGTCGTCAACGCCGGCCTGAAGTCCGAAGGCATCGTGCCGATCGAGCAGTTCAAGAGTGAAGACGGTGAGCTCGAAGTGAAGGTCGGCGACCAGGTCAAGGTCGCGCTGGACGCACTCGAGAATGGCTTCGGCGAAACCATGCTGTCGCGCGAGAAGGCCAAGCGCGCCATGGTGTGGGACGAGCTGGAAGAAGCCATGGAAGGCGACGAGACCGTGACCGGCAAGATCTCCGGCAAGGTCAAGGGCGGCTTCACCGTCGACATCAAGGACGTCCGTGCGTTCCTGCCAGGTTCGCTGGTGGACGTGCGTCCGGTCCGCGATCCGGTCTACCTCGAGGGCAAGGAACTCGAGTTCAAGATCATCAAGCTGGATCGCAAGCGCAACAACGTGGTCGTTTCGCGCCGCGCCGTCGTCGAGACCGAGTTCTCCGAGGAGCGCGAGAAGCTGCTGGAACGCCTGCAGGAAGGCGCGATCATCAAGGGCGTGGTCAAGAACCTCACCGATTACGGTGCGTTCGTCGACCTCGGCGGCATCGACGGCCTGCTGCACATCACCGACATGGCATGGAAGCGCGTGCGCCATCCGTCCGAGGTGGTGGAAGTCGGCCAGGAGATGGACGTCCGCGTGCTCAAGTTCGACCGCGAGCGCAACCGCGTCAGCCTCGGCCTGAAGCAGCTGGGCGAGGATCCGTGGGACAACATCGCCCGTCGTTACCCGAACACCACCCGCCTCCTGGGCAAGGTCAGCAACGTCACCGATTACGGCTGCTTCGTCGAGATCGAGCCGGGCGTCGAAGGCCTGGTGCACGTGTCGGAAATGGACTGGACCAACAAGAACGTCAACCCGTCCAAGGTCGTGCAGGTTGGCGACGAGGTCGAGGTCATGGTCCTGGACGTGGACGAGGAGCGTCGTCGCATCTCGCTGGGCATCAAGCAGTGCGCCTCCAATCCGTGGGAAGCCTTCGCGGCAATCCACAAGAAGGGCGACAAGGTGGGCGGCCAGATCAAGTCGATCACCGATTTCGGCATCTTCGTCGGCCTGGACGGCGGCATCGATGGCCTGGTGCACCTGTCCGACATCAGCTGGGCGAGCGCCGGTGAAGACCTGATCCGCGAGTTCAAGAAGGGTGACGAAGTCGAGGCCGTGGTGCTGGCGGTCGATCCGGAGCGTGAGCGCATCAGCCTCGGCATCAAGCAGCTGGAGCAGGATCCGTTCGGCCAGTTCATGGCCGGCCACGCCCGCGGCGACATCCTGACCGGTACGGTCAAGGAAGTGGATGCCCGTGGCGCCGTGATCGACCTGGCTGATGGTATCGAGGGTTACATCCGCGCCAACGACATCGCCAAGGAGCGTGTCGAGGACGCCACCCAGTACCTGAAGGTCGGCGATAGCGTCGAAGCCAAGTTCATGGGCCAGGACCGCAAGAGCCGCCAGCTGCAGCTCTCGATCCGCGCCAAGGACGAGGCCGAGCTGCGCGAGGTGATGGAGGAGTACAAGACCACCTCCGGCGGCACCACCCAGCTGGGTGCGCTGCTGCGCGAGCAGTTGGACAACAAGTCCGAGTAATCTGCTAGTGTCTGGTGTTCGCGGGGCCTTGATGGCCCCGCGAACGTCAGCGACGGACTTGATCCCGATTTTCCCCGCGTGTTCGCCCTGTTGATGGAAGCAACTGCACCGGCATGACCAAATCCGAACTCATCGAGGCGCTAGGACTGCGCCAATCGCATCTCAAGGCGGAAGACGTCGATCTGGCCGTCAAGACCATGCTCGAACAGATGAGCGGCGCGTTGGCGCACGGCGACCGCATCGAAATCCGTGGCTTCGGCAGCTTCTCGCTGCACTACCGCCCGCCGCGCATCGGTCGCAATCCGAAGACCGGCGATTCGGTGGCGCTGCCCGGCAAGCACGTCCCGCATTTCAAGCCCGGCAAGGAGCTGCGCGAGCGCGTCAGCGACACCATGCCGCTGGCAGATCGCTCCAGCCGTCGCGACGACGATTGATTCCCGCAGAGGCCTCCTTCGCCTCAAGCTGAACGGCCCACGGCGGCAAGCCCGCTAGGCGGCCTCCATGTTGCACTTCGCCTGCTAAGCTATCCGTTGATTTTCGACGGTGTGACCGCATGCGCCTGCTGTTCTATGTCCTCGCCGCCGCCTGCCTCCTGGCCGGTATTCTTTTCGGCGCACTGAATGCCGAGTCGGCGCATGTCGACCTCTATTTCGTCCAGTTCGACCTCATGCTTGGCGTGGCGTTGCTGCTGGCCATGCTGGTTGGCGCCTTGCTTTCCTGGTTGATGCTGTCGCTGGGCGTCATCTGGCCGCTACAGAGACGGCTGTCAAAGGAACGCAAGCAGTCGCGCCAGGCCGCGAAACTGGCCGAATCGGCCTCGGCGCCGACAAGCGATCCGGTGCTCGGAAGCGCGGAGACCCGCGGCGCGTGAGCGGCTGGATATGGCCGCTGGCCCTGCTGCCGCTGGCCTTTGCCTCTGGTTGGTGGCTGCATTGGCGCAACAGCCGGCGCAGTAGCGGCGCCGCCGTCAGTCGGCTCTCGACGACCTATTTCCGCGGCCTGAACTACCTGCTGAACGAGCAGCCGGACAAGGCCATCGAGGTCTTCCTCAAGATTGCCGAAGTCGACCGCGATACGGTGGAAACCCACTTCGCACTGGGTCATCTGTTCCGCCGTCGCGGTGAGGTCGATCGCGCCATCCGCCTGCACCAGAACCTGGTGATGCGCGACAACCTGAGTGACGAGCAGCGCACCGAGGCGGTGCTGGCACTGGGCGAGGACTACATGCGCGCCGGCCTGTACGACCGGGCGGAAACCCTGTTTACCGATCTCCTCAAGCTCGAATCTTCGGCGCCGCGCGCCATGAAGCACCTGATCAGCATCTACCAGGCCGAACAGGATTGGCAGCAGGCGATCGAGCACGCGAAGAGCTACGAATCGGCCACCGGCGAGCCGATGGGGCGGCTGATCGCGCATTTCTACTGCGAGCTGGCCGAGCGCGCGCGCTGCCAGGGCAAGCCGGATGCTGCGCGTGACAATCTGCGCCGGGCTTTCGATGTGGATGCCAACAGCGTTCGCGCCGGCATGCTGGAGGGGCGGCTGGAGGCGAAGGCCGGCAATGATGTCGCGGCGATCCGCAGCTTTGAGCGCGTGGCGCGGAACGATCCGGACTTCCTGCCCGAGCTGCTGCCGGACCTGCTCGACGCTTATCGACGCCATGGCGACCTGGCTCGCGCGCGTTCCTTCCTCGCCGAGATGATCGAGCGCTATCCCGGTGTCTCGCCGGTGCTGGCCATGACTGCACTTGTGCAGGAACAGGAAGGCGGCGAACGCGCGCTGGAATACCTGACCGGACAACTGCGTCAGCGGCCATCGGTCCGCGGGCAGGGGGCGTTGATCGACCTGAGTCTCGCTCAGGGTGCGACCGCCGAGCGGGACATACTGCTGGTGCTGGGTCAGTTGACCGAAAAGCTGCTGTCCGGTGCACCGACCTATCGCTGCCAGCGCTGCGGATTCGGCGCCCGGGCCCATCACTGGCATTGCCCGAGCTGCAAGAACTGGGGCACGGTGAAGCCCATTCACGGCACGGCGGGCGAGTAGGCCTGTTCGTGGCTGGCGTCGACTTCGCGTCTCTCTCCGGCTTCCTGCTCGTTGTTGCACTTGCATCAGCGATGGGCACTTGGCTTGCGCTGGCTTATGCGCGTCGTCGGGCGCTCTACGACCTGCCGGGCCAACGTCGCAGCCATGTGTCGCGCACGCCACGCGGCGGCGGCATCGCCCCCGTACTGGTCTTCCTGATCGCGACGCCATTGTTGGCGTTGAATATGGCCGATGTGCCGGCATCGCTGTGGTGGCTGCTGGGTAGTACCGCGCTGGTGGCTGCGATCAGCTGGGTTGATGACCATCGCTCATTGCCGATCTTGCCGCGCATCGCGGTGCATCTGCTGGCGGCCGTCCTGCTGGTGCTGGGGGCGCTGGGTGTTGGCGATGATCTGCCGGCGATTGGCCAGCGCCTGTTGCTGGTGGTCGCGCTGGTGCTGGCGACCAATTTCTGGAACTTCATGGATGGCATTGACGGGATCGCGGTGATGCAGAGCGCGGTGACCGCCGCGCTGCTGGCGATGGCGGCCTGGCTGGCGCAGGCGCCACCGGTATTGCTGCCGGCGCTGGTCCTGCTGGCGGCACTGGTAGGCTTCGCGCCGTTCAACCTGCCAAAGGCGCGGATCTTCCTGGGAGATGTCGGCAGCACCACGTTGGGCTTCGGCCTGGCTGGCATCGGTGTGCTGGGTCTCGCCGAGGGCAGCTGGGGCTGGGCGCTGTGGCCAATGGCCGCCGCGCCATTCATGATCGACGCCGGCCTGACGCTGCTGTCGCGGCTGCTGCGTGGGGTCCGATGGTACAATCCGCATCGCGAACACCTGTATCAGTGGCTGCATCGCAGCGGCCTTTCGCATCCCCGTGTCGTCGCGATCTATCTCGCATGCAACCTTCTTCTGGTGGTCCCGTCGGTTCTCCTGCTGCTCCAGCGCCCACAAAGGGGCGTGGCGCTATGGATCGCCCTGTGGCTGCTGCTGTCGATCATCTGGCTGCTGTCGCGCCATGCATTGCTGCGACGCGTGAAGCGAGGGCGGCCTGAGTGAATCGCGTCGGTCGCCTGTTCGCGCTGATCCACCCACGGCTGGCCGTGGTGCTGCATGACCTGTTCATGGTCTGGCTGGCCTGGGTCGGTAGCAACCGCCTGCGCATCAGCATGGCGCCTGACATCCGCGAGGTGCCGTGGTTCTCCAGTGAAGTCCTGATCGTCCTCGTGGCGCAGGGTCTGGTGCTGTGGTGGACCGGCCTGTACCGCGGCCTGTGGCGTTTCGCCAGCCTTCCGGACCTCTGGAATATCGCCCGCGCTGCCGTGGTGGGGTCGCTGGCGATCTCGCTCGGCCTGTTCCTGTTCTCGCGCCTTGATGGTGTTCCGCGTTCGGTGCTGGTGCTCTATCCGATCGCGCTGATCCTTCTGCTGGGCCTGCCGCGCATGGCCTACCGCTTCTGGAAGGACAGCCGTCACGGTGACGGCGGCAACGTGCCGGCGTTGCGGGTGCTGGTGATTGGCGCCGGCCACGCTGGTGAGGCGCTGGTTCGCGATCTCAAGCGTGAAAGCCGCTATCGCTTTGTCGGTTTCATCGATGATTCCCGCGTGCTTCGCGGCGCCCGGCTTCACGGCATTCCAGTGCTGGGCACCATCGAGCGCATCCCGGAGCTGGCCCGCGAGGTCGCCGCGGACATGCTGCTGATCGCCATTCCGTCGGCCAACAACCAGCAGATGCAGCGCGTGGTCGAGCTGTGCGAGGAAACCGGCCTGCCGTTCCGCACCGTGCCGCGGCTGCAGGACGTGGTCGAAGGCCGCTCGCGTTTCAATGAACTGAAACCGGTGGCGATCGAGGACCTGCTGGGGCGCGAGCCGGTGTCGCTGGACTGGACGGCGATCCGTACCGGTATCAGCGGCCGTCGGGTGCTGGTGACCGGTGGTGGTGGTTCGATTGGCTCGGAGCTTTGCCGGCAGGTGGCTCGTCTGGGCGCCGCGTCGCTGGTGGTGCTGGAGACCTCGGAATACAACCTGTATCGCATCGAGCAGGAGCTGCGCGCGGAATTCCCGGAATTGCTGGTGGACATGCGCCTGGGCGACTGCGGCGATGCCGCCACTTGCGACGCGCTGATGCGTGAGCGCCGCCCTGAAATGATCTTCCATGCCGCCGCCTTCAAGCATGTACCGCTGCTGGAGAAACAGCTGCGCGAAGCCGTGCGCAACAATGCGCTGGCGACGCGGACGCTGGCGCTTGCGGCCGTCCGCTACGGCGTCGAATGCTTCGCGCTGATTTCCACGGACAAGGCGGTGAATCCGGCCAACGTGATGGGCGCCAGCAAGCGCGTGGCGGAGATGGTCTGCCAGTCGCTGGCGACGCGCTCGGAGCGCACGCGCTTCATCACCGTGCGTTTCGGCAACGTGCTCGATTCCGCGGGAAGCGTGGTGCCGCTGTTCCGTGAGCAGATCCAGCGGGGCGGACCCGTGACCGTCACCCACCCGGAAGTGACCCGCTACTTCATGACCATCCCCGAAGCCTGCCAGCTCATCCTGCAGGCCGTCGCGCTGGGCGAGGGCGGCGAGGTGTTCGCACTGGACATGGGCGAGCCGGTCAAGATCGCCTACCTGGCCGAGCAGATGATTCGCCTCGCCGGACGCCAGCCGGGCCGGGACGTGGCGATCGCCTACACTGGACTGCGCCCGGGCGAGAAGCTGTTCGAGGAGCTGTTCCACCCGCAGGAAGCCTACGGCAGCACGGCGCATCCCAAGATCATGCTGGCCCGCGCCCGCAGCGTGGTCGGGGAGAGCCTGGACGGAGTGTTGAACCAGGCGCAGCAGGCGGTAGCTGCCTACGATGAAACCGCGCTGGAACAATGCCTGCGTACACTGGTTCCGGAGTTCGACCGCGAGCCGGTGACGGTTCCGCTGCTGGGTGCCCGCGGTGGCGACGCCGCCTAGGCAGCAAACACGCGACAAAAGGATTTGCCATGACCACCGAGATGTCCCCGCCTGCCTTCGGCGTCGTCCGCAAGGCCGTCTTTCCGGTCGCCGGACTCGGGACGCGCTTTCTGCCGGCGACCAAGACCGTGCCCAAGGAGATGCTGCCGGTCATTGACCGCCCGCTGATCCAGTACGCGGTGGACGAGGCCATCGCCGCCGGCTGCGACACGCTGGTGTTCGTCACCAACCGCTACAAGCACGCGATTGCGGACTATTTCGACAAGGCCTACGAGCTGGAGCACCGCCTGGAAGCGAGCGGGAAGGACGAACTGCTGGAGATCGTTCGTGGTGTCCTGCCGTCGCACGTGCGCGCCGTTTTCGTGACCCAGGCCGAAGCGCTGGGCCTAGGCCATGCGGTGCTCTGCGCCAAACCGGTGGTCGGCAACGAACCGTTCGCGGTCCTGCTGCCTGATGACCTGATCTGGAACCGGGGTGACGGTGCACTCAAGCAGATGTGTGACGTGGCGTCCTCGTCGAATGCCAGCGTGATCGCGGTGCAGGACGTGCCGGCCGAACAGACCGGCAGCTACGGCATTGTTGCCACGGAGTCGTTCGAGAACCGTCGCGGCCGCATCACGGCCATGGTGGAGAAGCCAAGGCCGGCGGATGCGCCGAGCACGCTGGCCGTGGTGGGTCGCTACGTATTGAGCCCACGCGTGTTCGACCTGCTGGAATCCACCAGGCCTGGTGCCGGTGGCGAGATCCAGCTGACCGACGCCATCGCCCGTCTGGCGGCGGAGGACAGCGTGCTGGCCTATCGTTTCCAGGGCACGCGCTTTGATTGCGGCAGCCATATTGGTCTGGTCGAGGCCACCATCCGCTACGCGCTGGATCACGAGAAGATCAGCGAGGCCACGCGCGAGGCCATGCAGCGCGCGCTGGACGAATTGGGCGTTCGCGAAGTCTGAGTCACGCCGCTCGTGTAAGCCATACGGCAGCGTGAGTCGTGCGGTCTCAGCCGAGCCAGATCCAGGCCACCCAGGCCATCAGTGCCACCGAGAGCCAGAGCAGGGCGATGGCGCCGGCCGTGTGCCAGCGTGCCACTCGCAGTGCGTCCTTTCCGTGGCGCACCGGGACGTCACGGGTGGTCTTCATGTCCCTCGTGGGAAAGCTGTCGGCCTGTCGGATCTGCCCCGCCCAGCGCAGCGAAAGGCGCGCAAGCAGGAGCATTGGCGCGATCATCACCAGTGCGACCGCGGTGAAGCCGATGCGCAGCAGTTCGTCCAGTCCGCCGGAATCGCTACCGTGCTGACGAAGCTCGTCAAGCCAGCCGGGAAGCAGCAGCACCACGAGGACGGCGCCGAGCAGGCAGGCAGCGAGCAGCAGGAACATGCGCCGGCGAAAGGCGGGATCGGCGCCATGCATCTCGCCTTCGACGCCTGGGTTCGGCGAGCGATGGGTGGTGTTTGACGGCTCGTTCGACATGGTCGGCTCCTGCGCGTCAGATGAAAGCTGCGTTGGCGATGCGCGAATGCGGCACAATCGCAGCCCATCCTAACCAGCCAGAACCGCTGCTCATGACCATCAACCCTGTCAGCTACTACCGCGCGTCGGCCACCGACTATCCGGCTTTCGCCGCGCTGTCGGGTCGGCACGAGGCGGACACGGTGATCATTGGCGGTGGCTTCGCCGGACTCAACACGGCAATTGGCCTGGCCGAGCGCGGTCATGCCGGGGTGGTGCTGCTGGAAGCCGGGCAGCTGGGTCATGGCGCTTCGGGGCGCAACGGCGGCTTTGCCTTTGGTGGTTACTCGCTGGGCGAGGCCGCGCTGCGCCGAAGCCAGGGCGCGGAGCGGGCGAAGCGCATGTACGACGGCACGCTGTGGGGCGTGGACAGCATCCGCCGTCGTGCTGCCAAGTACGACATTCCCTGCGATCCGGTCGAAGGCGGCGTGATCTGGGCCAACTGGTTCCGCGATCCGGAAATGCTGCGCGGACGCCAGCGCGAGTTGGCCGAGCACTATGGTGTGGATTGGCGCTGGATGCCGCAGGCCGAACTTCGCGAACGCATCCACAGCGAACGCTACAGCGACGCGCTATTCGAGTCCTCTGCGCTGCATCTGCATCCGCTGAACTACGCCATTGGCCTGGGGCAGGCTGCCGCCGCTCAGGGCGTTGCGATCCACGAGCGCAGCCCAGTGGTGGAGCTGCGTCGTGACGGCAGTGGCTGGAACATCCGCACGGCCGAAGGCGAGGTGAAGGCGAGGCGCGTGGTGCATGCCTGCGGTGGCTACATCGGCGGTTACGCGCCGCGTCTAGATCGCAGCATCCTGCCGATTTCGACCTATGTCATGGTCACCGAGCCACTGGGCCCGCGCATGGCCGAGATCATGGACACCAGCGCGGCCGTCTATGACACCCGTTTCGCTTTCGACTACTACCGACCTCTGAAGGATGGCCGCCTGCTCTGGGGCGGTCGCATCACCGTGCGCGATCCGTCACCCGAACAGGCGAAGGACATCCTGATGACCGACCTGCTTCGCGTGTTCCCGCAGCTGCGAGGTGTTGGCATCGACTACGCCTGGTCCGGGTTGATGGGCTACTCGAAGGCGCAGATGCCACAGATTGGTGAGCTGGAGCCGGGTCTGTGGATGGTCCACGCTTTCGGTGGGCATGGCGTTGCGCCCACGGCCTGGGGCGGTGAATTGATCGCTTCGGCCATTGCCGAGGGCGACACGCGCTGGAAGGATTTCGCCGGCTACCAGCCCGACAGCGCCTTCAAGCCGTTCGGCTTCGCCGCCGCCCAGCTCAACTACTGGTGGCTGCAGACCCGCGATGCCTGGAAGGACTGGCGCGAGGGCCGTTGAGCGGGCAGGCAAGCAACTGCCGGGACGTCGCCGTAGTAGGCTTGGGCGGAGACGAAGGGAGCGACTGCCTTGCTGAAGTCCGTTGCCGCCGCGTGGGATGCCGTGTGGGCGATACCGCATATCGGCACTTACCTGAGCATCGCCTGGGTCGCCTATCTGGTCGGTCTGGCGCTATGGATCGTGCTGCAGAAGCGCGACCCCGCGGCGACCCTGAGCTGGCTGCTGGGGCTGGCGCTGCTGCCTTATGTCGGTCTGGTCGTCTACTACCTGTTTGGCCCGCATCGCATTCATCGACAACGTCGCCGCCGGCGACGGACGCGGACCGGCCATACCCTCGCCGGGGAGTCCTCTGCCGCTGATGGTCTGGGCCGCATGCTGGAGCGCACCGGAGGCCTGTCGCCGTCCAGCGCCACTGACCTGCGCCTGCTGGTGGATGGCGCGGCGACCTATGATGCACTGCTGGAGGCGATCAACTCGGCCAGGGACCACGTGCACGCCGAGTACTACATCTTTGCTGCCGACGAGAGCGGTCGCGCCATCCGCGATGCGCTGACCGCCGCGGCACGGCGCGGCGTGAAAGTCCGCCTGCTGCTGGATGCGCTGGGCAGCGGTCTCGACATGCGCTTCGGATTTTTCCGCGAGCTGGCCGCCGCCGGAGGCGAGGTGGAATGGTTCCACCGGCTGCGTCTTTGGCGATTCTGGCGCAAACCCTGGCTGAACCTGCGCAGCCATCGCAAGATCGTCGTCGTGGATGGACGCATCGGCTTTACCGGTGGCATCAATGTCACCGATACGGAGAACGAACGCGGCAATCCCGTCGCCTATCGGGACCTGCACCTGCGCCTGGAAGGGCCGGTCGTGCGCTCCCTGCAGCAGGTTTTCGTCGAGGACTGGGCCTACTCGCGTGGGCAGCCGGGCACACTGGTGGAGCCCGATGCCGGCCTTGCGGCGCCCGATGCCGGCGCGGTGCCGGTGCAGGTGATCGCCTCCGGGCCGGATGACGGCTGGGAAGCGATCCACCGTGGCTGGGTTTCCGCGATTCATTCCGCGAAGCAGCGGCTCTGGCTGAGCACACCGTATTTCGTGCCCGGTGAGGCGGCGCTGATGGCGCTGACCAGCGCGGCCTTGCGCGGTGTGGACGTGCGCCTGATCGTGCCGCGGCGCAGTGACAGCCTGCTGGTGACCTGGGCGGCGCGTTCCTACTTCGATGCCCTGTTGCCAGCCGGCGTTCGCGTGTTCGAATACGGTCCACGCATGCTGCACAGCAAGGCCATGCTGGTGGACGACGAAACCCTGGTTATCGGCAGCGCCAACTTCGACAACCGCAGCTTCCGCCTCAACTTCGAAGTGGCGTGCTGCATTACTGATCGGGAACGCAATGCCGAACTGGCCGAGGTGATGAGCGAGGACATCGCCTCATCGCGCGAGGTCGATCAGCGCGAGCTGCGCGATCGCAGCCTGCTGCAGCGACTGCCGGAAGCCTTTGCCCGCCTGATGTCGCCGCTGTTGTAGACGCGGGCATGGGCGTTCTCCAGCCGGAAAAGAAGGCGGCGGCCAACGTGTCCAGTTCGTTGGCCGCCGCGCGGGTGGAAGAGCGCCATCAAGGGCCTTGGGGGAGCCCGCCTGTGGTGTGCACTCCTCCGCTTCAACCGCCGTTGATGATGGCGTCGTAAAGCACCGGGTCGATGAACTGCGGCTCGTAGGTCACGCCAACACCCTCAAGCTGGCGGACGAAGGCACGCAGGTGGTTCTTGGAACCCTCCAGCAGGTTGCCGTAGGTGGTCTTGAGCGTGCCGACCTCGGTGTTCTCGATCGCGATCTGCAGGTCATAGATGTCCACATCCTCAATGGTGGCGCCGACCCAGAAAGCTTCCGTCAGCGACAGGCTGCCCTGTTCCAGGAGGTCGTCGTACATGCTCTGGATCTCGGGGTTGGAGAACTCACCCACGCCCGGCAGGGAAGGATCGGGGACATCGAAGCGGACCATCAGCGAGGCGATGGCGTCGATGTGGCGCTGCTCGGAGGCCGCGATGTTGTCGAAGATCGCCTTGTTCCATTGCTGGTAAAGGTTGATGTAGACGTCGCGGGCCAGCTTCTCCTCCTCGCGCATCCAGGTCAGGGTCTGCGCGTCTTCCGCGGTAAAGGCCGAGGTCTGCGTCTGGTTGTTGCGTGCGGGGCCGCGAGCTTCGGCAGCCGAGGGCAGGGCCGTGAAAACGGTTCCGAGCGCGAGAGCGATGGCGGGGATGAGAGCGGTGGCTTTCATGGGGAGACTCCGTGTGGTTGGGGGTAACGTGGTTGATGGTTGACTGTCCGGGTTGGAGGAGTGGTTGGTTGTCAGTTGTGGCGACCATGCCGCCCACGACCGCGCCCTTGGCCGTTGCATTCGGATCCGTCGCCTGACCCGTGCCGCCGCAGGCGGAGCCGGTAGCCACTGCCGTAGGGCAGATCGCCGGAGGCCTGTGGCCCAAGGCCGCGCCCCTTCCGTTGGGACGCTCTGCCTTCCTTGCTTGCCGTGCCCTGGCTTTCTGCGTCGGAGACCGGTTGTGCGGTTTCCTTGGCCGGCGGCTCGGTGGCGTGGGTCGCATTGAGGCCCTGGTTCGTGGCCAGCAGACCGAGGAGGACGATGGCGATGATTGGAATACGTCGGTGGAACATGTGGGTTGGTGTGGGCTGCGTGTTTGCTTGAGTGCCATATTCCGTGGCGTCTGTAGCAGCGGTTTGTCGCGACTGTCTCGCTGTGTATCGGCGTGTATCAGCCGGTATCCGCTTGCGCCGTTCTTCCGGCGTGCCGCTACACTGCGGGCATGGAGAATCCCGACCGAATCCTGGTGGTGGACGACGACCCGGCCTTGCGCGAGCTGCTGGAGGCCTACCTCAGCGATGCCGGCTTCGCGGTGGATCTCGCCGCGAATGGCCGGGAGATGCATGAGGCGATGGCGACGGCACGTCCGGACGCACTGGTGCTGGACCTGATGATGCCGGGCGAGGACGGTCTCAGCCTGACGCGTTCATTGCGGGCGCCGGGTGGCAGGTTCGCCCAGATTCCGATCGTCATGCTGTCGGCGCGTGGCGAGGAAATCGACCGCGTGGTCGGGCTGGAAGTCGGCGCGGACGACTATCTGGCCAAGCCTTTCAGTCCGCGTGAACTGCTGGCACGCCTGCGTGCGCTGCTGCGTCGCAGCCATGCGGGCGGCGAATCCGCGGCTGAAGCGCATGCCGGATTCGGTCCGTTTGTCATGGATGCCGACGCGCGACGCCTGCTCCGCGATGGTGCCGATGTCGGCCTGTCCGGTGCCGAGTTCGACCTGCTCAAGGTGCTGCTCGAACGACCCAACCGGGTGCTCAGCCGTGACGTGCTGATGGACCTGCTCAAGGGCTACGAGTGGAATCCCAACGACCGCACCATCGACATCCGTGTCGGGCGCCTGCGCCGGAAGATCGAGGCGGATCCGGCCAATCCGCTGTTCGTGCGCACCGTGCGTGGCGAGGGCTATCTGTTCAATCCGCGCGGCGACCAGGCCTGAGGCCATGGCTGGCCGGCACAGTCTCGCGTACCAGAACGCCTGGCGTCTCAGCGTCATTTTCGTGTTGTTCGAGCTGCTGGCGACGGCAGCGGTGGTGTTCCTGCTGATGATGCCGATGGCGAACCGCGCGGCGGCCGATTTCGCCGGGTTGATGATGCTCTCCGCGCAGACCTGGAGCGAGCTGCCGCCGGCAACGCGACCGGCATTCGCACGCGAACTGAAGCAGGCCCACCAGCTGGTCGTGCAGGAGCAGGCGCCGGCCGGTGAGGAGCAGGATGTGTGGAGCGGTCCCTATCTTGAATTCCTGCGCCAGCAGCTGAGCGAGCGCGCCGGTCATGAGCTGTCATTCGTCGAAAGGGCGGGGCCGGAGGGCGTCTGGCACTGGGTGCGATTGCCCAGCGGTGACAGTGAAGTGTGGCTGGGCTTCCCGCCGGGCCGGGTTGGGCCGCAGCCATTCCTCGCCCTGCTGCTGACCTTGCTGGCTGGCGTCGTGCTGGCCTGGGCGGCCGCGCGCTGGCTGGCCAGGCGCTCGACGCGACCTTTGCAGCGGATGGATGCCGCGGTGGCGGCGCTGGGTCGCGGTGAAACCCCGGCCCTTCTGGCGGAATCCGGGCCTTCGGAACTGGCCACCCTCGCGCACCGCTTCAACGAGCTGGCCGGGCAGGTTCGCGAGCTGCTGGAGGCGCGAACCACGCTGCTGGCCGGTATCTCGCATGACCTGCGCACGCCGTTGGCGAGGATGCGCCTGGCGCTGGAAATGCTGGAACGGCGGCCGGAGCCACGCTGGATCCAGCGGATGGAGACCGACATCGAGGACATGAACGCGCTGGTGGGTGAACTGCTCGACCTGTCTCGTGGTCTGGTCCGCGAAGAAGCGACACAGGTGGATCTGAAGCAGTTGCTGGAAGAGCTGGCGGAGCCGTTGCGTCAGACCGGTTCCCGGATCGAGGTTGACGTCCGCTGCGGCGAAACGCGGACCCAGATCGGCAGTCTGCGCCGGGTGCTGGACAACCTGCTCGGCAATGCCAGGCGCTATGGCGGCGATGACATCAGGCTGCTGGCCGAGCCTGTCGATGGCGGTTGCCGGATCGGCATATTGGATCGGGGACCGGGGATCCCCGAGGAGCAGATGGCGTCGGTGTTCCGACCATTCCATCGCGTCGAGGGTTCGCGCAGCGTGGAAACCGGTGGCAGTGGCCTTGGACTGGCCATCGTTCGTCAGCTGGCGCAGGCGAATGGCTGGCAGGTGACTCTGGAGAATCGAGACGGTGGTGGCCTGGCGGCGTGGGTCATGCTGCCGGCGGCCAAAGCGCCCTGAAACGCGACGGGGCCAGCTGAAGCCGGCCCCGTCGAGATAAATGATGGGTGGCGGGTCGCGTCGTCAGAGCGCTTCGAAAATCCCCGCCGCGCCCATGCCGGTGCCGATGCACATGGTGACCATGCCGTACTTCTGCTGGCGACGGCGCAGGCCGTGCACCACGGTAGCGGTACGGATGGCGCCAGTCGCGCCCAGCGGGTGGCCCAGGGCGATGGCACCGCCCAGCGGGTTGACCTTTTCCGGGTCCAAGCCAATGTCGCGGATCACCGCCAGCGACTGCGCGGCGAAGGCTTCGTTCAGCTCGATCCAGTCCAGCTGATCCTTGGAAATACCGGCCTGAGCCAGCGCCTTCGGTATCGCGGCGATCGGGCCAATGCCCATCACTTCAGGCTCGACACCGGCCACCGAGAACGACACGAAGCGCGCCAGCGGCGTCAGGCCGTAGTCCTTGATCGCCTGCTCGGAAGCCAGCAGGACCGCGCCGGCGCCATCGGACATCTGCGAGCTGTTGCCGGCGGTCACGCTGCCGCCGAACTGGCCGTTGCGGAACACCGGGCGCAGTTTGGCCAGGCCTTCGGCCGAGCTGTCCGCACGCGGGCCTTCATCGTTTTCGGCGAGGAATTCGCGGATGGCGATGGCATTGCCGGAAAGATCAGGTTGGCGCGAGATGATGTTGTAGGGGCTGATCTCGTCCTTGAACTCGCCGGCGGCCTGGGCGGCGAGGGCGCGCTGGTGCGAGGTCAGTGCGAAGGCATCCTGGTCCTCGCGCGATACCTTCCAGCGCTCGGCCACCTTCTCCGCGGTAATGCCCATGCCGTAGGCGATGGCGACATTGTCGTTGCCTTCGAACACCTTGGGGTTCATGGCGATCTTGTGGCCCATCATCGGCACCATGCTCATGCTCTCGGTGCCTGCCGCGAACACCAGATCCGCTTCGCCAAGACGGATGCGGTCAGCGGCCAGCGCCACGGCCTGCACGCCGGAGGAACAGAAACGGTTGATGGTCTGCGCCGGCACGCCGTCCGGCAGTCCGGCCAGCAGTGCGCCAATGCGCGCGACGTTCATGCCTTGCTCGCCTTCGGGCATGGCGCAGCCGACGATCACGTCGGCGATTTTTTCCGGGTCGACGCCCGGCGCCTGCATCAACGCGGCCTGCAGTACGTGCGCCAGCATGTCGTCGGGGCGGGTGTTGCGGAACATGCCGCGCGGCGCCTTGCCGACCGGCGTGCGTGTGGCGGCAACGATGTAGGCGTCCTGGATTTGCTTGCTCATAGGATTACTTCCTGGGTCGTCATTCCCGCCGGGGCGGGAATGTTGTTCCCCGGCATGTGCCGGGCATCCATGAAATGGGTCGGTAGCGGCATCAGTTGCGGAGCGGCTTGCCGGTGGTCATCGTGTGTTCGATGCGGGCCTGCGTCTTCGGCATCTGCGCCAGCGTGACAAAGTGCTCGCGCTCCAGCCGCAGCAGCCAGTCCTCGTCGACCACCGAACCGCGATCAACCGCGCCGCCACACATCACCGTGGCGATACGCGTGGCGATCTCGTTGTCGTGCGGCGAGATGAAGTAGCCCTCGAGCATGTTGACCAGCATCATCTGGAAGGTCGCGATGCCAACGTCACCGGCGACTTCGACGTTGCGTGCCGGCAGCGGCGGGCGGTAGCCGGCATCGGCCATCGCGCGGGCCTGCGTGCGCGCCACGTGGAGCAGCTCGTGGGCGTGGAACACCACCACGTCGTCCGGACGCAGCAGGCCCATGGCCTTGGCTTCCAGTGCCGAGCCCGACACCTTGGCCATGGCTGCGGCTTCAAAGTACGGCTTCAGCTGGGCGTGGACGTCGCCACCAGGCCCCGCGGCCTTCGCGGCACGGACCGCGATCTCCTTCAGGCCACCGCCGGCCGGCAGCAGGCCAACGCCGGCCTCGACCAGGCCGATGTAGCTTTCGAAGGCGGCCACGGTACGCGCACTGTGCATCTGGAATTCGCAGCCACCGCCCAGCGCCATGCCGCGAACAGCCGCGATCACCGGGACCTGCGCGTACTTGATGCACTGGCTGGTCTTCTGGAAGTTGGCGATCATCGCGTCCAGCGCGTCGACCTTGCCGTCTTTCAGCAGGCCCAGCGCGCCCTTGAGATCGGCGCCGGCCGAGAACGGCTCGCTGTCCTGCCAGATCACCATGCCGTCGAAGTCGCTCTCGGCGATGCCGACGGCCTTCTGGATGCCGTCGAGCACGCCATCGCTGACGGTGTGCATCTTGGTCTTGAAGCCGAGCACGGCGATGCCGTCGCCGTCATGCCACATGCGCACGGCGTCGGTTTCGAACACGGTGGTGCCGCGATCCGGCGCGGGCTCACCAAGCAGCGGCTCGGGGAAGCGCTGGCGCTGGTAGACGGGCAGGGTGGAGCGCGGCACGTCGGCGCCGCGAGCGGCGCTGTAGCTGCCGTCGGCGCCGTGGACGCCGTCGCGGCCGTCGAACACCCAGTCCGGCAGCGGCGTGTTGGCCATCGCCTTGCCGGCGTTGATGTCCTCGGCGATCCAGCCGGCGATGCGCTTCCAGCCAGCGGCCTGCCAGGTTTCGAACGGACCGAGCTTCCAGCCATAGCCCCAGCGGATGGCGAAATCGACTTCGCGGGCGCTGTCGGCGATGTTTTCCAGCTGGCAGGCGCAATAGTGGAACAGGTCGCGGAAGCAGGCCCAGAGGAACTGCGCCTGCGCATCGTCCGAGGTGCGCAGCGCGGCAAAGCGCTCGGCCGGATCCTTCTGCTTCAGGATCGCGGCGACCGCTTCGCTGGGCTGCTGGCCGGACTCGCGGTAGTCCTTCGCGGCGAGGTCCAGCACTTCGATGGCCTTGCCCTTCTTGCGGTAGATGCCAGCGCCGGTCTTCTGGCCCAGCGCGCCCTTCTCGATCAGCATCGACAGCCATTCCGGCGTCTTGAAGTGGGCGTGCCAGGGATCGTCGGGCAGGGTGCTGGCCATGGTGCCGATGACGTGCGCCATGGTGTCGAGGCCGACGACGTCCGCGGTGCGGTAGGTCGCCGATTTCGGGCGGCCGATTGCCGGACCGGTAAGCGCATCCACCACGTCGAAACCGAGGCCGGATTCAGCCGTGTGGTGCATGGTTGCCAGCATCGAGAACACGCCGATGCGGTTGCCGATGAAATTCGGTGTGTCCTTCGCGCGCACCACGCCCTTGCCGAGCGTGGTGGTCAGGAAGGCTTCCAGCTGATCCAGCACCACCGGATCGGTCTTGCGCGTCGGGATCAGCTCGGCCAGATGCATGTAGCGGGGCGGATTGAAGAAGTGCACGCCGCAGAAGCGCTCGTGCAGCGACTCCGGCAGCACCGTGGCCAGCTCGTTGATGCCCAGGCCCGAGGTGTTCGAGGCCAGGATCGCGTGCTTGGCAACATGGTTCTCGATGCGGTCGTAGAGATCCTTCTTCCAGTCCATGCGCTCGGCGATGGCCTCGATGATCAGGTCGCAGCCGGCAAGCAGGTCGAGATGCTCCTCGTAGTTGGCCGCGGTGATGGCGCCGGCCAGGCCCTTTTCGCCCAGCGGCGCGGGGGACAGTTTGCCCAGGCGAGCAATGGCGGCGTTCACGATGCCGTTCTTTGGGCCTTCCTTCGCGGCGAGGTCGAACAGCACGGTGTCGACGCCGGCGTTGGTGAGGTGGGCGGCAATCTGCGCACCCATGACACCGGCGCCGAGCACGGCAGCACGGCGTACAAGTAGTTTCTCAGACATGTTTTCTATCCAGTTGAAATGATTGGATAAGGTTGCTCAGCCGGCCTGGAGGCCGGCGGCGGCAAAGGCGATCAGTTGGTCGGCGCTTTTCACGCAGTGGTCCTTCTCGCTGACACCATCCGGGCGCTTGATCATCCCGAAGTCGGCCATGGCGTAGGTCAGCGCACCAGCGACAAAATCGAGTCGCCAGTACAGGGTTTCCTTGTCCAGCTTCGGCAGCTGGGCGCCGATGGCCTTGGCGAACTCGCGCAGCACGTGGCCATAATTGTCGGACAGGAACTTGCGCAGCCGGTCATTCTTTTCCGCATAGGCCCGAGCCAATACGCGGACAAAGGCGGCGCCGCCATGCTGGCGATCCAGCGTCAGGTTGAGGGCTGGGCGGATGAAGGCCGAGAGGATGTCCTGCAGCGACGTGGAATCCTTGTCCAGTGCGGCTTTCAGCGCATCCAGGCGCTCCTGGCTCAGCTGGTCGAGGCGGCGACGGAAGACCTCGTTGACCAGGTTTTCCTTGCTGCCGAAGTGATAGTTGACAGCGGCCAGATTGACATCGGCTTGGCTGGTCACCTGTCGAAGCGAGGTGCCGGCAAAGCCGTGTTGCGCGAACAGCGCTTCGGCCGCACTGAGGATGCGGTCCTTGGTGGAGAAGTGGGTAGCGGTCATGCGGTCCTGCTTTCCTGCTGGGCGATCCCGTGCCGCGAGCGGCCGGGCATCGGTTCAAACGTTTGTTTGATAATGCTAGCCAGCCAAAGCAAGGGGGTCAACCGGAGCCGACTTGCATGGACCACTGGCAAGGCGCCGAAGCGTGTCCAATTTCCCAAAAAAAACCCAGCCTTACGACGCTTTGCTGTGTTATCGTGATAAGTCTTCGTCGCTGCGTTCGCAGATCGACGGGCAGTGAGGCAATTTCCACCGCCGGGAACGGCGCGAATTTGTTTCGCTGGAAACCAATCCTTACCCACGCACTACACGGAGATGTCTGCACCATGGCGCTGCAACGCACCCTTTCCATCATCAAGCCCGACGCTGTTGCGAAGAACGTGATCGGCCAGATTTATTCACGTTTCGAGAATGCCGGACTGAAAGTGATCGCAGCGCAGATGAAGCAGCTGTCGCGCGCCGAGGCCGAAGGCTTCTACGCGGTGCACCGTGAGCGCCCGTTCTTCAACGCGCTGGTCGAGTTCATGATCTCCGGCCCGGTGATGGTGCAGGTTCTGGAAGGCGACGATGCCATCGCGAAGAACCGCGAGCTGATGGGCGCCACCAACCCGAAGGAAGCCGCTGCGGGTACGATCCGCGCCGACTTCGCCGACAGCATCGACGCCAATGCCGTGCACGGTTCGGATGGTGAAGACACCGCCGCGGTCGAGATCGCCTACTTCTTCCCGAGCACGGCGATCTGCTCACGCTAAGGACATCGCAACACAGACGAAGCCGGACATGACCGACATGACCGCCACCGACGGCAAGACCAACCTGCTGGACCTTGATCGCAACGCGATGCGTGCGTTCTTCGTCGAGCTGGGCGAGAAGCCATTCCGTGCGGACCAGGTGATGAAGTGGATCTATCACCGTCATGAAACCGACTTCGACAACATGTCCGATCTCGGCAAGACGCTGCGAGCCAAGCTCGCGGCGTCTTGTGTTGTCAGGCCCCCGAACGTGTTGTTCGAGAAGGGCTCCGAGGACGGCACCTACAAGTGGCTACTGGGCATGGATGGCGGCAATGCCGTCGAAACCGTCTACATCCCGGACAAGGGGCGCGGCACGCTGTGCGTTTCCTCGCAGGTCGGCTGCGGCCTGAACTGCACCTTCTGCTCCACCGCCACGCAGGGCTTCAACCGCAACCTCAGCACCGCCGAAATCATCGGTCAGGTGTGGGTGGCGGCGAAGCACCTGGGCAACCGCCCGCACCATGACCGCAAGCTCACCAACGTGGTGATGATGGGCATGGGCGAGCCGCTGCTGAACTTCGAGAACGTCAATCCGGCGATGGACCTGATGCGCGACGACCTGGGCTTCGGCCTGGCCAGCAAGCGTGTCACCCTGTCCACCTCCGGCCTGGTGCCGATGATTGATCGCCTCAGCGAAGAAAGCGACGTGTCGCTTGCCGTCTCGCTGCATGCGGCCAACGACGACCTTCGCGTCAAGCTGGTGCCCCTCAACAAGAAGTATCCGGTGGCCGAGCTGATGGCCGCCTGCGCGCGCTGGCTCAACAAGGACCATCGCCGCGATTCGGTGACCTTCGAGTACACGCTGATGCAGGACGTGAACGACCGTCCGGAGCATGCGCGCGAATTGGCGAAGCTGATGCGCGCCTTCGACAACGCAACCCAGCGTCGTCATGCCGGCAAGGTCAACCTGATTCCCTTCAACCCGTTCCCGGGAACGCAGTACCAGCGTTCCAGCGAGGAGCGGATTCGAGATTTCCAGACCATCCTGATGGAAAAGGGCGTGCTGACGATGGTGCGTCGCACGCGCGGTGATGACATCGATGCCGCCTGCGGACAGCTCAAGGGCCAGGTGCTGGATCGCACCCGCCGCCAGGCCGAGTTCCAGCGTCGCATCGACCGGATGGATGCCGATCAGACAGAGACGGAGAACGCCACGCATGCTGCCTAGGCTTGCCCTGCTGCTGACGATCAGTACCGCGCTGCTTGCCGGCTGCGGCGGCGGTTCCAATACGCGCGAGGCAACGGCGACCGGGCACACGGATGCCCATCGCGCCGCCAAGGTCAATGTCGAGCTGGGGCAGGGCTACATGCAGCGAGGCGACAACAAGATCGCCCTGGAAAAGCTGCAGACCGCGATCAGGCTGGACCCGAATTCCGTTGACGCCCACACCGTCATCGCCGTGCTCTACGAGCGCGTAGGCCTAATGGACAAGGCGGAGATGCACTACCGCAAGGCCACGGAGCTGGCGCCCGAGAATGGCGAAGTGCTCAACAACTATGGCGCGCACCTGTGCCGTACCCAGCGCTACGCGGAAGCGGAGGAATACTTCCAGCGCGCCATGAAGGATCCGTTCTATCCGACGCCGGCCGCGCTGCTGGGCAATGCCGGCTCCTGCGCGCTGCAGGCTGGCAATGCCGCGAGTGCCGAGAACTTCTTCCGAATGGCGCTCAAGCTGGACGCACGCCAGCCGCTGGCGCTGTTCCAGATGGCCCAGATCGAGCTCGATAGCGGCAATGCACTGTCGGCACGCGCCTTCATCCAGCGTTACGAGGCGGTTTCGCCGCCGTCGGGCCAGGCGCTAGAGCTGGGCGAGCGCATCGAGTCCACGCTGGGCGATCGCGAAGCTGCGGAAAATTACCGGAACCGGTTGCAGACCGAGTTTCCTGACTACAAACCGACGACCACGTCCGGGGGGGCGACGTCACCATGAGCACCGAGATGCCACCTCATCAGCAGTCACAGCTTGGCGACGGAGAGCAGGGTTGGGATCGCCCCTTGGGGCTTCTCCTGCGCGAGGCGCGCCAGAAAAAGGACCTGAGCACGGCTGACGTCGGCCGTCGCCTCCATGTCACCAGCGCCATCGTCGAGGCCATCGAACGGAACGACTTCGAACGCCTCGGCGCCAGCGTGTATGCGCGTGGTTACCTGAACAGCTACGCACGGCTGGTCGGCGTGCCCACGGCGCACGTCGATCGCGCCCTTAGCAGCGTCGACCAGCAGGCGCCGCCGCTGAAGTCCGCCAGCCACACGCCGCATTGGCAGTACCTCTACGACCGCTACGCGAAGCGGGTGATGTACATCGCGCTCACTGGCGTGATCGTCTTCCCGATTGTCCTGATGGGCTTGCGTGATCGCCTGCCAATCGAGCCGCCGCGCTTGCTGAGTCTGGACGGCTACGGTTCCGACGACGCGGGCTCCGTATCGGATGCGGATGATTCTAAGGCACCGGTCACCGCATCCATGGCGCCGTTCTATCGCGAAGCGGAGCCAATTTCCGCGCCGCCCAGCGTGACGCCTGACGATGTCAACCGCCCGGCCGACTCGACGGAAAAAGCCGCCTCATTGGCGATTCCTGCCATCCAGGCCTCGCAGGAGGCCAGCCCGGTATCAGCCGCTGCCGGCAGCCCGGCTTCCGCCGCTGCAACCGGCCAGCTGACGCTGGTATTCAATGGAACCAGCTGGGTCGAAGTGCTCTCCCGCAACGGTCGTCGGCTGGCTTATGGCCTGATTGCCGCGGGTGAAGTCCGCAGCTTCGATTCGGCTGAGGTGGGCAGGATTGCCATCGGTGACGCCGATGCCGTCAGCGTCTCGCTGGATGGCCGCACGCTGAACCTGAAGGACTTCCGCCACGCGAAGGTGGTGCGTTTTGCGCTATCCTCCGCCGGCGAGCCCATCGCTCCTGGTGGCTGAAACCCGGTCACCGCCCGGCGAGCACAGCTCGCAGGACCCCGTTCGGTTGATCAAACGGACTGTTCGAAGCCCTTGATTCAACTCGATCCGATTCCCTCGCGCCGTTTTGACGGCGCGAATTATTAGTGCATGGCAATGGAAATTCTTGACGAACACGAACAGAGCGAACGCGTCCGCAAATGGCTGCATGAGAATGGCACCGCGATCATCGGTGGCATCGCCCTCGGCCTGATCCTGATCTTCGGCTACCAGTGGTGGACCCGTTCGAAGATCGAGCATCGTTTGACCGCCGCAACGCAATACCTCAGCGTCGATGCCGCGGTTGAACAGAAGGATCGCGACGGCCTGGACCGCATTGCCGGCGAGCTTGCCGACAAGTACGCCGACACCCCGTATGCCGCCATGGCGCTGATGCAGGTGGCGAAGGAGCAGGTTGCCGCCGGCCAGCGCGACGAAGCCACGGCAACGCTGCAGCGCGCGCACGACATCGCGGTGGACGAGTCGCTGAAGGGCATCATCGGCCTTCGTCTGGCACGTTTGAAGCTGGCTTCCGGTGACGCCGACGGCGCCATCGCGATGGCTGCCGGCAAGGAAGTCGCGGTGTTCGAGGCACTGGCCGCCGAACTGCGTGGCGATGCCCTGCTGAGCAAGGGCGATGCCGATGGCGCACGCGAGGCCTACAGTGCGGCACTGACGCATCTGGATGCCAGCGCGCCCAATCGCCGCATCGTGGAAATGAAGCTGGCCGATCTCGGCGGCGAAGCCGACGACACCAGCGAAAGCTGACAGCCGCTTCTTCCCCTATCCAGACCTGAGTAACGACCGGACCTGATTGATGCGCAAACTGCTGCTGCTCGTACTGCTGTCTTCCCTGTCGCTGGTGGCCTGCAACAAGGAACGCAACGCCCGCCGGAACAACATCATTCCGCCGACCGAACTGACCGACATCGTCGCCAAGCGCAGTGTGTCGCGCCTGTGGACGCGGGGCATCGGTGACGGCGAGGGGCGTCTGGGTTTGCGTCAGGGACCGGCCGCCGAAAACGGTATGGTCTATGTCGCCGATGTCGAAGACGGCCTGCGTGCGCTCAATGCCGAAACCGGGGGCGTGCAGTGGTCGGTGAACGGCGAATCGCCGATCTCCTCGTCACCGGGCGTGGGCGAAGGCCTGGTCGTCGTGGGCACGCTGGAAGGCGAAGCGCTGGCCTTCGAAGCCAGCAACGGCGCACCGCGCTGGACCGCCCAGCTGTCCGGCGAAATCCTCAGCGCACCGGCGATTTCTCGCGGCATCGTGGTGGTTCGCGGCAACGATGGCCGGGTCTACGGACTGGATGCCAACAGCGGTGAGCGTCTGTGGATGTACGACCGCAACCTGCCGACCTTGACCCTGCGCGGCAGCAGCCCGGTGCTGGTCGATGCCGGCCTCGTGTTTGCCGGTTTCGACGATGGGCATCTTGTGTCGCTACGACTGTCCGACGGCGGCATGCTGTGGGATCAGGCGGTTGCCGTCGGCGAAGGCCGCACCGATCTCGACCGCATGGTCGATATCGACGGCCGCCTCGCCAGCACGGGTAGCGAAGTCTACGCCGCCACCTTCCAGGGCCAGATTGCTGCTGTCACCACCGAAAGCGGTCGTCCGCTCTGGGGTCGTCCGCAGTCCACCTACACCGGTCTGGCGCTGGTGGGTGACGAGGTGATCACTGTCGACAGTGAAGGCAACGTCTGGGGTCTGGATCGCCGCAGCGGCAGTTCGCTGTGGAAGCAGGACAAGCTGGCCCATCGCTGGCTCAGCGGTCCGGCGCTGCAGGGCAATGCCGTGGTCGTGGGTGATCTGGAGGGCTACCTGCACTGGATCGACGTCGACAGTGGCGAACTGGTCGCGCGTCAGCGCCTGGGCAAGAAGCCGATCCGTGCCACGCCGGTCGTGGCTGACGGCATCGCCTTCGTGCAGACCACCGACGGCGAACTCGCCGCGTACCGCATCTCGAACCTGTAACCATGCTGCCACTGGTCGCCCTGGTCGGTCGGCCGAACGTCGGCAAGTCCACGATTTTCAATGTGCTCACGCGCACGCGTGATGCGCTGGTCGCCGACATGCCGGGCGTCACGCGTGATCGCCATTACGGCATCTGCCGGCTGATTGAGGAGCGTCCCTTCGTAATCGTCGACACCGGCGGTCTCGGTGGCGATCCGGAAGGTCTGCAAGGCCTGACCGAGCAGCAGGCCGGCGCTGCCATCCAGGAAGCCGATGTACTGGTTTTCGTGGTCGATGCCCGTGACGGCGCCGTCGCGCAGGACCAGAACGTCCTCCAGCACCTGCGACGTAGCGGCAAGCCGGTGCTGCTGGCGGTCAACAAGATGGACGGCGTCCACGAAGAAGTGGCGCTGGCCGAATTCGCTGCCTTCGGTTTGGGCGAACCGCTGTCGCTGTCCGCCGCGCACAAGCACGGCATCGACGACCTGCTGGATGCCGTCGAAGAACACCTGCCGCCGGAACTGACCGAGGAAGAAATCGGAGACCCGAACCGCATCCGCATCGCGGTGGTCGGTCGCCCGAACGTCGGTAAGTCGACGCTGGTCAACCGCCTGCTCGGCGAGGATCGCGTCATTGCCTCCGACGTGCCCGGCACCACGCGTGATTCCATCGCCATCGACATGGAGCGCGATGGCGTGAAGTACCGGCTGGTCGATACCGCCGGCATCCGTCGTCGGTCCCGCGTTGACGAAATGGTCGAGAAGATCAGCGTCATCAAGAGCCTGCAGGCGATGGCGATGAGCCAGGTCGCCATCTGCATGATCGATGGCCAGGAAGGCGTCACCGACCAGGACGCCACCGTGCTCGGCCACGTGCTGGACTCGGGCAGAGCGCTGGTGATCGCCATCAACAAGTGGGACGGCCTCGAACCCGACCAGCGCGAGCGCATCCTCGACGACGTGTCGCGCAAGTTGGCCTTCGTCAGCTACGCCACCGTGGTGACCATCTCGGCCAAGCACGGCTCAGGCCTGCGCGAGCTGTTCCGCGCCATCGGCAAGGCGCACGAATCCGCCATGCGCGACTTCTCCACCTCGGAGATGACCCGCGCCATCGAGATCGCCTACGAAAACTTCCAGCCGCCGGTGGTCCGCGGCCACAGCGCCAAGCTGCGCTACGCGCATCCGGCCGGCAAGAACCCGCCGACCATCGTCATCCACGGCAGCCGCGTGAAAACCCTGCCGGACAGCTACAAGCGCTATCTGGAAAACTTCCTGCGCCAGCGCTTCAAGCTGGTCGGCACGCCGCTGCGCCTGGAGTTCCGCGACGGCAAGAATCCCTACGAGGGCAAGACCAACGTCCTCACCGACAGCCAGCGCCGCAAGCGCCGCCGGCTGATGCGGCACGTCAAGGGCAAGTGAGCGCCGAGCTGAAGATCGTCTTCGGCATCCTTGCCGGTGGCGCCGGTCGCCGCGTTGGCGGCGCGGACAAGGGCTGGTTGCTTCGCAGTGGTCGCCCACAGATCGAAGTTCTGATCGACGCGATCCGCACCAATGAACGGCACCTCGGGCTGCCGCCATCACGCCTGCTGATCAGCGCCAACCGCAACCTCGACGCCTACGCACGCTTTGCAGATGCCGTGATCCCCGACGGCGACGAATTCGACGACTTCCCCGGCCCACTGATCGGCGTCATGCGTCTGCTGCAGGCCATTCAGGCCGACGAACGACTGATCACGCTGCCGGTGGATGCCGTGCCCGATGACGCGCTGGATCAGGCCATTGCTTCGCTGTTGAACTCGTCTGCGGGTCGAATCACGGTCATAGAAGACCCTGGCGGTACGCAGCCGCTGTTTGCCAGCTATCCGGCAATTATTCATCTGGATTGCCAAGCTGCCGTCCAGCGTGGTGAGCGCAGCGTCAAGGCCTGGCAATCGCTACACGCTTTCATTGTGGCCCGGATCCGCAACGTGCTGGGCAATGTAAACGGTCAGGTCGATGCAACGTCCTGACGAGCTATTCAGCTGAGATTGACACTTGCTGGAAGCGTTACCAGGATTTGGTAGAAGGAGGCTGCCATGGCTAGGAATACCAGCGTAAGTCTGGGTGACCACTTTGAACAGTTCATCGCGGGCCAGGTCGACAGCGGACGCTACGGCTCGGCCAGCGAAGTAGTGCGAGCAGGCCTGTATTTGCTTGAGACGATGGAAAGCAGGCTTGAAGTTCTGCGAAATGCACTGGAAGCGGGCGAACAAAGTGGCCGCGCCAAATACAGCTACGAGTCACTGATTGGCGAACTGGACGCAGATCCAAAGTGACTCGCTTTGAGCTCACCCGGCTGGTCAGCCGCCTATGTCGGCTTTTACGTTGAATTCAGTTGACATGCCGATAGACAAGTCATTCGCTACCATGAACGCCTCCACATGAAGGTCGAGGGGAATCTGCTGCTTTGGGTGACCATCGAGCCACGCCAAGAAGATGCGCATCCTCCCATCTTTCACTTCGCCGACCAGCGGAACGTCTGGAAATATCGCGTCCGGCAACTTTCCGGACACGACTCTGAAATACACAGCGAACTCTGAGACCGAATACGTGGAAGATGCGGGGAGCGAGATCTCTAAATCGATGGTGCCCGCGTCATCGCAGGATGCCCCTGGTTTGGCCGAGCCTCGACTAACCTTGATGACGCGTACTACGGGGACTGGAATCCTTTCCCAGTAGTCCCCCTCCGCCGTTTCATCGCTCTGTTTTGGGCCAGGATGACGCTCCCAGCTCTTTAGTGTCGGAACAAACAACTCCGCCCCGGCAAGAGAACAAGCAAACGCAGATGTCGATGCAAGAGAAACGGCAACTAGAACAAGGAGATTTCGCATGACTGGCCTAGAGGTGGCTAACGCCTGAGTTAAGTCGCGCCGCGGAGAGGCGTCGGCGAGGACGAATTGTTAGCGCTCAGGCCAATCACCTCGGAGGACGGCCTTTTCGCCACCGACGGTGACGGAGGTTACCTGATACGCCTCGCCGCCAAACGAGAACTTGGCCCAGTACTCGCAGTCGCACATGA
>ERZ795053.550-NODE-550-length-48311-cov-5.518195_pt1 | contig 48311 bp, 40 predicted proteins | sample MGYA00375137_ERZ795053 | MGnify/ENA primary metagenome ERZ795053 (study PRJEB30182, sample SAMN05720284) | activated sludge metagenome | isolation source: Anaerobic digester | place: Hong Kong | collected 2014-12-17 ...
GACGCGCCAGACTTAGGATCTGGTGCCGCAAGGCGTGGGGGTTCGAGTCCCTTCATCCGCACAAAAAAAGGCTGTCCATTATGGGCAGCCTTTTTTTTGGTACATGTTATCTCAATTAATTGTTGGTAACGTTTTCAATTTTCTCTTTCAATAAAATGTCTTAGATTAATTGTTTGAGTGTGTTTTTCGGCAATGCTCCCTGTGCCATCTGAGGTTGTTCATCTTTAGGGCAGAAAAGCAATGACGGAATACTGCGGATACCAAATACGGCAGCCAGTTCCTGCTGATCCTCGGTATCTATTTTGTAAATATTTATTTTACCTGCGTACTCCTTTGCTAATTCTTCAAGTACAGGTGCTACAATTTTGCAGGGTTGGCACCAGTCAGCATAAAAATCAATGAGACATGGGAGTTCACCTTCAAATTTCCATTCTCTGTTCTTTTCGTAATTAAAAACTTTGTTGAGAAAAGTTTCTTTTGTTAAATGTTCCATAAGTGTTATTTTGTTTTTGATTGTTCGTAATTCGAAAATTTATTTTTTTAAAAGTATTTGTTCTATAATCTTTATAAATGTTGCTTTATCTTTTAAACCTTTATCCATTGTAGGCTGCCCCTTCATGGGAATGTAAAGAAATGCAGGAATACTTGAAATCTGAAATACGCTGGCAAGCTCACGCTCTACCTGAGTATCGATTTTATAAATCTTTATTTTTCCTGCATATTCTACTGAAAGTTCTTCAAGAATAGGGGATGCCATGCGGCAGGGACGACACCAGTCGGCATAAAAGTCAATGATTGCGGGTACATCTCCTTCGTAAACCCAGGTTCTGGGATTTTTTTCGTAATCCCAAATTTTTTGTTTGAAGGTCTCCTTAGTAAGAAATTCAATTTTAGCTTCGTCGTTCCCTCCGGAAGCACCGGATTTTTCATTGCCGCCTTTACTGGAATTGCAACCATAGGCAGTTACAGCAAAGAGAGCCATGGTGAGTAGTAAGAAACTGATTTTTTTCATTTTTATCATGATGTTTGGTTAATTACCTGTTTTTTTAATCAGGCTGCAAAAATAATAGTTTTTTCGATTTTAAATCGTTTTAGTATCACCTTTTAACTATTTTTGCAAAAAAAAGTTCATTTGTTTGTTCATGATTTTCAAGAAATCAAAACAACCTTTTGAAGATTAGTGATTTGTATGGCCAATATTTTTTCACAGTTGAATCTTTTTGAATTCGATGCTGTTTTTTCCACCGATGAACAATGCCTTAAATACCTGGCAGATGAAAAATGGAAAGACGGTTTTGTTTGCCGCAAGTGTGGTCACACTAATTATTGTCAGGGTAAAACTCCGTATTCGCGGCGATGTACGCGCTGCAAAACAGATGAATCAGCAACGGCGCACACAATATTCCATCGCTGTAAGATTCCTTTGCATGAGGCTTTCAAAATAGCCTACCTTGTGTGTGGTGAACCTGACATTTCGAGTTACGATCTCTCCCGCACGCTCGACAAGCGTCAGATGACCTGTTGGAAGTTTAAGAAAAAAATTTCAGAATGCCTCCAAAGTAAAGGAACTTTGAATCTTGTTGAAATTCACCACCCAAGATAGCTGAAATGCACAACTCTCTGCAGGTACTCAGCCTAATTTTCCATCTTTTCATTTCATATCTTTTTAATTGCGAAAACTTTATATTTGCGGTAAATTTTATTTTTTCAACTCACTAAAAATACTAAAGATGTTTAAAACAGAAGTTTACAAACAAAGACGCAATGCGTTAAAAACAAAAATCAAATCAGGAATTGGATTGTTTTTGGGAAACAATGAAATGCCTATGAACTATGCAGGCAACACTTTTCACTATCGTCAGGACAGTACCTTTCTGTATTTTTTCGCGCTTGATATGCCGGGATTGGCAGGAGTAATTGATTTCGATGAAGGGAAGGATTATATTTTTGGCAATGATGTGGACATGGAAGATATCATTTGGATGGGACCTCAACCGCTGATGAAAGACAATGCTCTAAAAGCTGGAGTGAACCATGTACATTCATTCGGTGAGCTTGACAGTTTTTTAAAAAACGCTATAGAAAAAAAACGTGAGATTCATTTTATTCCGCAATATCGCCATGATAATCAGATATTATTGGAAAAGTTAACAGGAATAAAAATTGCCGATCAAAAAAACAGGTCATCACTCAGTTTGATTAAAGCAATCATAGCACTCAGGAATGTTAAAGATCAATACGAAATTGAAGAACTGGAAAAAGCAGCAGCCATTGGCTATGAGATGCATGTTACCGCAATGAAAATGGCAAAACCGGGTATTTCTGAAAGAGAGATTGCCGGAACCATAGAAGGTATTGCTCTTGCCAGGGGAGCCGGGGTTTCATTCCCCATAATTCTGTCTCAAAATGGTGAAACCCTGCACAACCACGATCATAGTCAGGTTCTCCAGGCCGGCAGGATGATGATTACTGATGCCGGCGCTGAAACAATCCTTCATTATGCCAGTGATTACACCCGTACAGTTCCTGTTGGGGGTAAATTCACCCAGCGGCAGAAAGAAATTTACCAGATTGTTCTGGATGCAAATAATGCTGTTACTGCAGCTGTTAAACCAGGAGTTACCTATCAGAGCATTCATTTGATGGCTGCAAGGGTAATTGCTTCGGGATTGAAAGCATTAGGCCTGATGCAGGGAGATGTGGATGAAGCAGTATCTGCCGGAGCACATGCAATGTTTTTCCCTCACGGATTAGGACATATGATGGGAATGGACGTGCACGACATGGAAAATTACGGGGAAGATTATGTTGGTTATGACGAGGAAACCAAACGAATTCAACAGTTTGGAACTGCTTATCTTAGACTTGGGCGAAAATTGCAACCGGGATATGTGCTCACCAACGAGCCGGGTATCTACTTTATTCCAGCGCTTATTCAGCAGTGGAAAGATGAAGGTAAATTCAGGCAGTTTATCGATTATTCAAAAGCTGAATCTTACGTTGGTTTTGGAGGGATCAGACTTGAAGATGATCTTTTGGTAACCCAGAATGGTTGCCGGCTGATTGGTAAAAGAATTCCGGTTACAATTGAAGAGGTGGAATCAACCATGAAAGAATAAACGTTAACAGAGATAATAACCAGACCGGGGATATCTCCGGTCTTTTTTATGGTCATTGATTTTCTCCTTCCAGTTGCAGAATAAGTTTTTCCTGATGCAGCAAACGTTCTTTTAGAATCGAGATATAGGTGTAATTGATCGAATCCGGAAAATAAGAATACGAGTGATTGGCCCATTCGATGGCAGGTTCAAGCAGTCCCTCCATTTCGTTTGCAAGTGCAATATTAAAACTTGCTCTGGCCCTTGCCGCAGAATTATTCCGATTGAGCGTGTTTTGCCATATCATTGCTGCTTCTTTCCATTTGCCTTCTTCGGCTTTGATGAATCCTTTTCGAAGATATTTATCACCTGATTTGAAAATAATCCTGCCTGATTCGACAAAGTGGGGAGTGATTCTGGAACCGTATCTAAGTCCGGTTTCTTCTGCCGCTGCCTGAATCAGCTCCCGGCCTGTCAGGTAAAGTCCTTCATCGCTGGTCCCCCAGTATCCGTCAATTTGATAGTAAAGTGTGTCTGTGAGGAGTATCTGATCAATCAATTTTGATCTGAAAGGATCAATAAACATCCATCTGGTTTTCAGATAGATTGTGTAAATGCTGTAATAGCCTCCCAGGTAACTTGAAAAAATATCGTATTCGACTTTTTTATCCATCCAGCTCAATAGCAAAAGTGCATCAGTATGATAATCACTGCATAAATCTCTGATTTTATTCAAATGAAGATGAGTAAACTGGTCGGCATCGGATGGAAGCTGAACCTGCAGAGTATCGGGCAAAACTGCTTCAAACCTTGGGTTATAGTTCAGAATACCCGCAAGATTGATCAAAGCTGCTTCGGCAGCTGCAGTATCATAAAAAACAGTATCGTAGTAAGAGGAATTGTATATTTCATAGGGTGTTTTTCGATTGCTGTCAGTTTCAACAATGCTGTGTGCTAAAAGTACTTTTTGGATCGATTGAGGTACAACGATGTCTGCCGGCTCAAGCACATTAATGTTAAATGATTTGTATGTTTTACAGGAATAAAAACTGAGAAAAAAAAGGCAGAAAACTAATAACGGAGTTGCTTTTCGGAAATATTTTCGGTTTCGAATGGTTTTCATAGAGTTAAATCAAGCTAAAGATTAACGCTTTTTTTCTTCAATCACAGGAATCCATTCATAAGCGCCAAGGTCTGGCGTTTCAATTCTGCTGTTACCTTTAATATCCATAGGTACAGTTGTGGCAATCTGAATGCTGCCGGTGTCCCTGGCAGGAGAGAGGCTGTCGAGTCTGAGGTCATTTTCAATATAATCTGCAAACAAAGGGTCTTCATTTTTGAAGGTATTGAGATAATACTCCGGGTTGGAGATATCCTGCTCAGTTTTGAGCAGGCAATGGTCGAATTTGAAGATAAACTCGGCTTCGTCAGAGGCATCAGTTAGTATTTCCTCATTTTGATTACCATAAATTATGCTGTTGGCGAAATTGACATTTAAGGGGAAATCAATGACCTGATTATTTGGGTCAAGATAATAGTTATTAAGGTACACTGAAGGTGTTGTACGCACACCATAGCGCCAGTAATTCGCGATGGTAGTATGTCTGAAATCGTAGGAGCCCCCAAGGGTAAGCGCAAGGGCATATTGCCCGCAATTAGTAATTACACAGTTTTGAGCAGCAATAAGGTAATAACGGGAAAGAATGCCGGCTCCCGACATATTTTCAATGATGGTATTGTTGAGATAAAGCTGATTTCCCATGTATTCCTGAAGTGTTTCCATCTGCAGGCCGATAAAACCATTCTTAATCACGGCGTAGTTGATGACATTATCCACTGCACCCTCGTTGATCCAAATTCTGTCCCATTGCCCGGGCAAATATTCGTAAAATCCATCTGTGCGGTCGCTTTGAAAATAAACCGGTTCTTCCAGCGTACCCAACACTTTTAATGATCCACCTTTGTAAACCCATAGTCCTGAGCCACTGTGAAAATGTACACTGGTTCCGGCTTCAATGGTCAGACTTCCGGTTGAATCTATTACTGCATAGCCATATACCACAATCGGTAAATCTTTAGTCCACAAAGTATCAGTTCCTTCACCTGCAACAATTTTGTATTTCGGCAATCCCGGCCTTTCAGTATCCCAAAGGATGAAACGGGCATTTTGTCCCCATGCTACCAGGTCCACATCCTGAAAATTACCATTGGTTTCAAAAACAATTGAATCACTTACAATGAATGGAAGAGTTGCATCTGAAGGATCAACTGTTACACGTGCAAACAGAAAAATACTGTCGTTTTCAGCAATTTCAACATTCTGAAAATTCGTGCCGGACTGGCCGTCAACATTGATAGAATATCTGGAATCCGACTGATTGGCAAGCCTGATGGAAGAAATCTTAATCCGATTTTTGCTTGGATTGTAAATCCTGATTTGTTTTGTTACCGAACCAATGGTTGAAAATACAGTATCAAAAATGATCGTATCGGATGAGAATTCCAGTTTTACTGAAGGACTGGTATCAAATTTATCGTCTTTCTGACACGCCGAAAAAATGACAATTAATCCGGTTAACAGGAATAATATGCTGCTGATTTGCCGAGTTAACATGTAAAGTTCTTTGTAAAGTTCTAAAGAAGAATTTCAATGCTCAACTTACGTTTTTTTTGATGCTTTATTGCAATGGCATGGGTCAATTCTCTTTTGTCAGTTGAACATATCTAAAGGATGAAAGTCCCGGATTAAAATCATTTTCGGAATTCAACCGGTAATTTCTATCGAAAGTTGATTTTTATTTTTGTCAATGACATGGATTTTCTTTTTACTTAAAAGGGTAAACAATACAACAAGGATCATTTTCATTATCATTGCAAACAAATCACGCATAGATGAAATATGATTTATCAAAAATTGGCAGGCTTGACCTTGATAAACTCCTTCAGCCTCTGGAAGAATTAAAAAATTGTTTGATTTGCCCCCGCAATTGTGGTGTTGACCGATTTAGCAGGAAACTTGGCTATTGCCGCAGTGATGCTTCTTTTTATATTTCATCCATTTGCATTCATCGTGGAGAAGAGCCTCCAATAAGCGGTAAAAACGGAATTTGCAATATTTTTTTTGGTCATTGTAACTTACAATGTATCTATTGTCAAAATTTTCAAATCAGTACAAACCGAAATAGATCAGCAGCACACCGAATGAGCCTGAAGCAGGTTCTGGAAGAAATACTCAATTGCTTAAATGCTGGTTGCGAGAGTGTTGGTTTTGTTTCACCTTCACATTTTGTACCCCAGTTCAAGGTGATTGTCAATGCTTTGCATCAAATGGACATTCATCCTGTAATTGTTTATAATACAAATGGTTACGACAAAGTGGAAACACTCAGGGAGATCGAATCACTTGTAGATGTGTATCTTCCTGATTTTAAATATATTGATCCATTACTTGCAAAAGTGTATTCCGATAGTTCCGATTATCCTGAAATTGCTAAATCAGCTTTGCGGGAAATGTACAGGCAAAAAGGTTCCACGCTTCTTATCGACGAAAACGGACAGGCTGTTCGCGGAATACTGGTTCGTCATCTTGTTTTACCCGGGCATATTGAAAACAGTAAAGGTGTTTTGAAATATATTGCTGAGGAAATTTCAACTTCACTTAAAATATCTCTAATGTCGCAATATCACCCTACTCCCAGAGTAATTGATGTTGAGCCTATCAACAGATTGCTGTCGGAGAATGAATATCAGGAAGTTATACACGCTTTTAACGAGTATGGTTTTCGCAATGGATGGATTCAGGAGATGGACAGCAGTAACAATTATCGGCCGGATTTTGATCAGGAGCATCCTTTTGAGTATTAGTTTTTTTTATCTTAAAAAAGCCACGGTATGCCAGAAAACAGAGGTTTTTCGTAAATTTGCCATCAGTAAACAACCAAAATTAATGTGCTATGCGAAAATTTTTACTTATTCTGTTATGTGTGCCAATGATGTTGTTGGCTCAGTCACCTGCAAGAACAATTGCCAAAGCAGGGTCTTTTGAAACGGTTGAAGCGCTGATTTCACCTTCAGGGAACGGAGGTTATGGTTTCCAGCAAATGGTTCGGAATGGGCATTACGAAATGGGTCGTGTGCTTGATTATGATTCATTGGAGATGGCTTTTTTGGGTAATTGGCCTTTGGGAGTGAGTTATTCATTGGCTTATTCCGGAGTTGAGCATGTTTTTCTGCTTGGTTCGGGAGGTGCTGTGAAAGTTATTGATGCAACTGATCCGGAAAACCCTCAGGAACTTTCAGTGGTTTATAGTCGTTCACTTGTGGATGCTATTTGTTTTGATCCGACAACCTCGCGTTTGTATCTGGGGGCATATTTTTCAGGAGTGGAAATCTGGGATATGTCCGATATGACAAATCCTTTCAGGCTTGCCAGAATTCCGACCAACAGTTATCCGAGAGGAGGTGTTTTTGCTGAGGGAAATTATCTGTATGTGATGTCAGTTGCTGATGGGATTTACATTTATGATCTTTCAGATTTGAGCAATATACAGATGACCGGTCATTTTCCGATTCCTTCTTCCACATTAATTTGGACTTCGGCGAAAGATGGTGATCTTATGTTTTGTGCAGCAAACAACAGTTGCCGAATTGTGGATGTTTCCGATCCTGTCAACCCTCAATTAGTTGGAGTGGTGTCAGGAGCAACTTCAGGAGTAGCCGCTGCCGGAGGTAAGCTATATCAGGTAATAAGTTCCTATGGTTTGAAAATCTGGGATGTAAGTAACCCTGCTTCTCCACAACTTCTTGGTCAGCTGCAACTTGACGGTAATCCTGCACGTATTGCACTGCAGGGTAATTATGCATTTGTTTCCAACAGCACGACCAATCCCGGTGGCGGAGTTCGAATAGTTAATATCTCCGATCCGGCAAATCCGCAGGAAGTTTCAGCTTATTCCGGCATTGCGGATTATGTGGCAGTTAGCGGAAATGTTGTTGCTGCAGTACACAGCAGTGAAGCTTATCTTTTAAACATTGACGACATTAATAATCCGTTCTTAACTGCAGAAATTCATCTTCCTTCATGGGTAAATGATGTATGCGTTAACGGAAATCTCGCCTATGTCGGGAGTAATGGTTTTCGCGTTTTCGATATCTCTGACAAATCACATCCGACAGAAATTGGCTATAATGAAACTTTGTCTGACCTTGTTGCTGTTACAGGTAATCTGGCTGTTTATATTCCAAAAAGTATGGGTGGCAATAATCCGGTGAATATTATGGATATTTCCGATCCGGCCAGTCCGTTTAAACGAGGGCATTATACAGCCCCGGCGATGACATACGATATCGTCCTGAGAGATCATTACGCCATCATTGCCTGCTGGTGGGATGGTTTCAGGATAATTGACTTTTCAGATCCTGATGCTCCGACATTGACTGCTCATGGCTTCGGCTGGACCAATGGTGCAATTCCCGGTGAAGAATACTGTTTTGTACAGGCATTGGATATTGAGGGAAATTATCTTTATCTTATAGATTATCAACCATTTGAAGATGAAGACACGAAAGGACTCTATATTTTTGATATTTCAGATATTGAAAATCCGGTTTTTGTCAGCCGTTTTGCTACCCTTAATGCCAAAGGTCAGGATGTGTCTGTGCAAAATGGGTTTGCCTATGTTGCTGATGATTTGGGGGGTATGGAGGTGATTAATGTAAACGATCCGTTGAATCCTTTCATTGCCGGTTATGTTTATCTGCCTGATGCTGCAAAAGCTGTAGATGTTGAAGGAGATTATGCCTATCTGGCAAATTATATTTTTGGCGGAGTGGAAATGATTGATATTTCTTTTCCGGCTAATCCAATTCTTGCAGGTTATTACAAACCATCAGGTGTTTTTGCACTGGGTGTTAATGTGGACGGTTCAAATGCATACATAGCTGATGGCATTGGTGGTTTTCAAATTTATGACAACCTTATTATTACCGACATTCAAAACCCTGAGTACAGAGCTGATGTTCAACTGGATGTTTCTCCAAATCCTGCTCATTCTGTTGCTGTGATTCAGGTGCAAAACAATCGAAAAATAGGGTGCAAATTATCGGTTCAGGATATTACAGGTAAAATCATCATGACATTTGATGAAAATGTGTTAGAACCCGGTATTCATTCTATGCAATGGAATGGGAGTGAAGAGTCTGGTAATCAGGTGAAAAGTGGAATGTACATTGTCAGGTTGCAAACTAATGAGCAAACTTTTGTCCGGAAATTATTGTGGTTGCCCTGAGAAAGCACTTACCGATAACTGAACATCAAATACCATTGGCTTGTTTGTTTTTGGCTTTGACAATAAAACAACTAATTTTGACCTGATAAATCAATAATTTTAGTCAGTATGAAAAAAATCTTTAGCGCATTGGTGTTTGCAATTCTTGCCATATCTGCAATTGCCGATAATCCTGATTTTGTGCGTGCTCAACTTTTTTATTCAAAATTTACTTCACCATCAACCGGACCATACATCGAAACCTATCTGTCGGTTTCCGGAAGCAGCATCAACTGGGTAAAAGATGCTGATGGGAAATACAAAGGAAAAGTTGAGGTTACAATGATGTTCAAAGATCAGGAAAAAGTAGTAGCCTTTGACAAATTGGAATTGTCCGGTCCGATTATTAACGATACTTCCGAACGAAATATCAATTTTATCGATCAACAACGCTTTGCATTGCCTAACGGAAATTACACCTTTGAAATAAAAATCAAAGATTTAAACAGCGATGCACCTCCTTTCTCTGCCAGTCAGTCCATCGAAATGAACTTCCCTGAAAACGAAATTTCCCTCTCAGGTATTCAGTTGGTCGAATCTTTTACAAAAGCCACTCAGCCTAATATTTTAACCAAAAGTGGCTACGATATCATACCTTACATTTATAATTATCTGCCAAAGAATGTGCAGCAACTTACTTTTTATTGCGAAATATATAATTCCGACAAGATTTTAGGCGAAAATGAGAAATATCTCCTCAACTATTTCATCGAATCCTATGAAACAAAACAGGTGATGGAGAAATTTGTCAGTTTCAGGCGTGAAACAGCAAATCCGGTTACTGTTTTATTTGCCAATTATGATATTGCTGAACTGCCCTCAGGAAATTATAATCTGGTGGTTGAAGTGCGAAACCGGGAAAATTTAATTCTTACCAGCAATAAACTTTTTTTTCAAAGAAGCAACCCGGGAATCGAACTGAATTTCTCCGATTTTGCCAGGCTTACCGTTGAAAATTCTTTTGTTGCAAAAATGAACAACATCGACACGTTGATGGAGTACATCAATTATCTTTATCCTATTTCCACTGAGATGGAAAGCAAATTCGTAAAATTCCAGATAAAAGAAAATGCGCAACCTGATTTGAATGTAATGCGCAGTTTCTTTCTCAATTTCTGGGTTGAGCGTAATGAGGCAGACCCTGAACAATCCTGGTTGAATTATCTAAGCACAGTTCAACTGGTTAACGAGCAATTCGGCTCTCCTGGGAAAAAAGGTAAACAAGGCTATGAAACGGATCGGGGTTATGTTTTTCTGAAGTATGGTCCTCCAAATACAATTACAGACAGACCATTTGATACAGGTTCATCCGGTTTAACCATCACTCCCGGTGGTTCTGATGAAGCCGAACTGGGTTCGGTGCCTTACGAAATATGGCATTATTACTCCATTGAAAACCTGCGTGACCGTAAGTTTGTATTTGCCAATACTAATCTTGCACTTTTCGACTACAAGCTGATTCATTCCAATATGCCCGGAGAAATTCAAAATGAAAACTGGCAGGCTGAATTGCATTATCGTTACAAACTCGATGGTACAATGCCTGAAAGTGACCGCTATAAAGGCCGCTCGGGAGATTATTACAATAATCCCCGTTAACAAACAGCACCAAAGAAAATGCACAAGTAAAAATCAAAAAAGGCAGGTCATTGCGATCTGCCTTTTTAGTTTCTCTTATGATTAGCTGATTTCTAAGGCCTGCGTCCTGTAAATCGTTTTGGCTCTTGCTTTTCCTCTGAAACTTTTACAACAAGAGCTCTGCCGTCAACCTCTAAACCGTTAAGTTCTTTAATAGCTTTGTCAGCTTCTTCTTCATTGGGCATGACTACAAATCCATAGCCTTTAGAGCGTCCTGAATTGCGATCGGTAATAATGCGGACGGATTCAATCTCACCATAAGGTTCGAAAATTTTCCTGAGTTGATCGTCCTTAAATTTGAAACTCAGGTTTGCAACAAAAATGTTCATAATGAAAAGATAATGAATTAAAAATTGATTGATTTGAAAGCTATAACTTTGGAGAAGTAAGCGTATTACTATGACCTTTTATTCTAACTTTCAATGGCAAAAGTAATTAATTTATTTTGATAAAAAAAATGTTTAGCAACAACAATGAAAAAAAGAATAGTAAACGTCAGTTTGTCACTTGCCTGAATTTGGCCTGGTGTTGGTATCAATCCTCAAAAATCAGTTTATGACCACTAAAAAATCTTCTCTTTTGCCTGATGGTGATTTCAATCCGGATAATGAAATTTTAGATGATTATTCAAAAACTATTGTTCAGGTAGTTAAAAATGTTGCTCGTTCAGTGGTGAATATCAGGGTAATAAAGAACCGACCCTCAGTGAACGATTTGGAAAATCAGCAGGAGCCATTCAATACGGGCTCGGGGTTTGTAATTTCACCTGACGGAATTATTCTCACCAATCATCATGTTATCAGCCAGTCAGGAAAGATATTAATTACATTTCCGGACAGTACAGAAGTACCGGCAGTGGTAATTGGCAGCGATCCTGCTACAGATCTTGCTCTCATAAAATGTGATCTTAAAAATCTGATTCCTCTCGAATTTGCTAATTCCGATCACCTGCAAGCCGGACAAATTGCCATTGCTATTGGTAATCCTTTTGGTTTTCAACACACTGTTACAACTGGCGTGGTTAGTGCACTTGGACGTACATTGCGAACTCTTTCGGGCAGACTGATTGACGATGTAATTCAGACTGATGCAGCAATAAACCCGGGGAGCTCAGGAGGTCCATTGCTCAACTCTCAGGGCAAAGTTATTGGTGTGAATACTGCAATCATCAAACACGCTCAGGGGATTTGCTTTGCAGTTTCTTCCAATCTTGCGGGTTACATCAGCGGGGTACTGCTCAAAAAAGGAAAAATAAAAAGGGCATATCTTGGTATTACCGGACAAACAGTAAAAATCCCTCCAGGCTTGCGGGAGCGTTTGCAGCTGACAGGAAACTCAGGGGTGTATGTGGCAGATATTGATCCTAAATCCGTGATCTCATCGCAGCTCATCAAGGGCGATATTCTGGTGAGGATCGACAAAAATCCTGTCGGTTCAATAGACGATCTGCATAAACAACTTACCGAGGATTGTATTGGGAAGACGCTTGCAATATCGCTGATTCGCAAGGGACAGCTTATTACAGTTTTTGTTGTTGCTCAGGAAATGCCTTAGTTGTTGGCTTTTTGCAACGAAGAACGATCAAAAAAATGCTATTTTTGATCCTTTGTAAATTCTTTTTTTATGCAATCCTTTCTTGATAAAGTTGCTGCACAAATCTGTGAAAAGCATGCAAACCAGCTCACTGAAATCTGTATTGTTCTCCCTAACAAACGTGCAGGTTTGTTTTTAAAAAAATTAATCCCCCTGAAAACCGAGAAAACAACCTGGTCGCCTGACATTTTTTCCATCGAGGACTTTTGTATTCAGCTTTCCGGGTATAAACTGGCTGATCCGATTTCACTGTTGTTCGATTTTTACGAAATTCATAAACATATTGAAGGGGAAAAGGCGCAACCATTTGATGAATTTATTCAATGGGGACAGATCATTTTAAACGACATTGACGAAATTGACATGAGCATGGCAGATGCAAAATCACTTTTTAGTTATCTGTCGGAAGCAAAAGCCATTGAAAAATGGAATCCGGGGCAGAAACAGCTTACCCGGGGAGTAAAAAATTATTTGCGGTTTTACCGATCGCTGTATGATTACTACAAGTTGTTGCGTGTACAGACTGAGGCTAAAAAAACTGTTTACAAAGGATTGATATTCAGGAATCTTGCTGAAAAAGCCGAAGTAATTGTCAAAAACCTTAGATGGGAAAAAGTATATTTTGCAGGATTTAATGCTTTAACAAAAAGTGAATTGACCATAGCTACTGCAATGGTAACCGGGGGCAAAGCTGAAATGATCTGGGATGCTGATGATTATTATTTATCCGATTTTAATCAGGAAGCTGGAATATTTCTTCGCAGGCAAATCGAAAAATTTGGACAGAATACTTCTATCAGGGTCAACTCTGGATTTAAGGAAATCATCAAAGATATCGTTGTTTGCGGTACACCAAAAAATCTGGGTCAAGCCCGATATGCTGCAAGCATTATTCAAAAATGGGCAAAGAACTCCACGGCCCGGGAATTGCTTAGCAAAACTGCACTGGTACTTGCCGATGAAAATTTGCTATTTCAGGTACTCGACTCATTGGATAGCAACCTTCCGACATTTAATGTTACCATGGGTTTACCTCTGAAATATACCTCTGCATTCCAGTTTTTCAGCCAAATTTTGCGACTTTACGAAAATGTTGAAAGATTTTTGGCGGTGACAAGCAAGCAATCTGGTGGGTTTTATTACACTGATCTGGTGAAATTGCTTCAGCATCCTTACATGCAGCATTCTGCTGAAATCAGGGAGCTTTTGGGAAAGATCAGGAAGGGAAATATCGTGTTTTATCAGCCGGAACAGCTAAAAAAATTGATAACTGATTTTTCGGAAACCCAAAAAGTTGTTTGGGACAAAATTTTTAATTCAGTTAATCCCAAACCAAATCAGATACTGGAAAACATGATTTTTTTAATTCACCATTTCCGGAAGATGTTTTCAGATGAAAATTTTGGAGGTAATGATGCTAACAAAACTGAGCTTGAATTTCTGTTTTATTTTTCCAAAATCATTTTACGACTGAAAGGGTTTCTGGAAAAATATTCATCCATAGAGCGCATAAAAACACTTAGAAAGCTTTTGGATCATCTGGCACAAAATACCCGAATTCCATTTGAGGGAGAACCTTTGGCTGGATTACAAATTATGGGATTGCTCGAAACCAGGACACTCGATTTTGATCAGGTGATCCTTTTGTCGGCAAACGAAGGGATTTTACCTTCAGGTCATACCGCTCATTCATTTATTCCGCCTGACATTAAGCAGGATTTTGGAATTCCTGTTTATCAGGAAAAAAATGCGGTGTTTGCATATCATTTTTATCATTTATTGCAGAATGCCCGTGAAGTGCATCTGGTATATAACACCGAACCGGATGAACTGGGCGGAGGAGAGCCGAGCCGTTTTATTCAGCAGCTATTGATCGAATTACCCCGGTATCAGCCATTGCATCAAATACGGCAAACCATAGCCAGCTTGCCGGTTCAGCATATTTGTCTGCCAGAACCTATTGTGGTTCCAAAAACGGAAGATGTGTATAAAAAATTGATGGATAAAGGGAAGTCAGGTTTTTCTCCTTCATCCATCAACAACTACCGGTCTTGTCCGCTTAGTTTTTATTTTCAGGAAATTGCCGGAATTGCTGAAGCTGAAGAGGTGGAGGAAACTATGGAATACATTACTATCGGTAATATTGTTCATAAAGCACTGGAAATTTTGTACAGCCCTTATTTGAACCAGATTCTTCGGGATGAACACCTTGCAAAAATGCAGCTCAATGCCAGCCAGGCAATCATTGCAGCTATTAATGAAAAATATCCCGATGGTGATATTTCATTCGGGTGGAATAAGTTAAAAACTGAGGTCATTACAAATTTTGTACGATCATTTCTTTCCGTAGAGAAAGACCAGATTCGGAAAAGCTCAGCTGAAAACAAATTTATTACTCTGCTGAACCTTGAAAAACGCTACGAATCATTCGTCACACTTCTGAACAGCGAAAACACCGAAATCAAAATTAAGGGATTTATCGACCGTGTAGATCAATTGGATGGAGTAATTCGCATTATCGATTACAAAACGGGTGATGTAAAGCCTGCTGAACTTAAGTTTAGCTCGTGGGATAATTTCATTGAATCTGATAATAACGGAAAAGCATTCCAGGTAATGATTTATGCATGGTTGTATCAAAATAACCACCCCGAAAACCGCTTGAATTTTACAAGTGGAATTTTTAGTCTGCGAAGGCCAGGTGAAGGATTGATGAATTTTACCTTGAAGCAACCAGAAAATGAGAACGGAGGAATCTTGACCGACTATCAGTTATTAGAAAATTTTGAAGATTTTTTGAAGAAAACTTTAACTGAAATATTTGACCGTCAGACACCTTTTACCCAGACAACCAATATCGAGCTTTGCAGGCGATGCTCATTTAAAGGAATTTGTGCAAGATAAAATCTGCCTGATTCTTTATTTTTTTAAAAAAGCTGATTCAGCTGACAACAACAAAAATTTTTTTCAGATTTTTTTTGATAGCAAAATAATGTGTATTTTTGCAACCGTGTTGCAAAAATCAGATATGGTACCGGCTGAACTGCTAAAAGAGCACAACCTGAGTATTACCCGCATCAGACTTGAATTGCTCAAGCAATTGCTTAAAAGTGAGGTAGCATTATCGCCTGCTGAGCTCAGCTGTCAGTTAAAAACCGAATGCGACCGGGTGACTTTATACCGGAACCTTAAAGCTTTTGTTGAAAAGGGAATTGTGCATCAGATTTTTGTGGATAATCACGAATCAAAATATGTGCTGCCGGAACGTAATAAAGGTACAGGTAAAAATGAAATTGAGCACATCCATTTTAAATGTGTGAGGTGCAATGTGGTTAAGTGTTTGCACAATTATCCGGTTATACCTGTTGAACTGCCTGAGGGTTTTGTAAAATTCGAAACCAATTATGTGATTTTTGGTCTTTGCAATGCATGCAGTAAAAAAGCAAAATTGTCGGATAATCAATTATTAAATCATTAATAAACAAACAATTATGAAAGTTACAGCTTGTCGTCAGACGCATTTCAATGCTACTCACCGTTTGCATAACCCCAACTGGGATGATGATAAAAATGAAAAAGTATTTGGTTCGTGCAATAACCCGAATTATCATGGGCATAATTACAATCTCATCGTGAAAGTAAAAGGAGATGTAGATTCTGAAACAGGATATGTGATGGACATGAAGGTGTTGAAAGATATTGTAAAGGAAAATATTGAAGATCGTTATGATCATAAAAATCTTTATCTTGATGTCGACGATTTTGCTGACTTAAACCCCAGTGCAGAAAACATAGCCATCAGAATCTGGAATATTTTGAGGAAGAAAATTGATCCAAAATTCGAATTGTCCATCGTGCTTTACGAGACCGAGCGAAACTTTGTGGAATTCGATGGCAAATAGTAACCTATCATGTAAAATGAAAAAAGTAATAAGAAAGCTTGGAACAAATCTTCTTATTTTCCCTGTAAGGATTTATCAAACCATGATTTCGCCGCTGACTCCTGCTTCATGCCGACATATCCCCACTTGTTCGGAATACACTACAACAGCCCTAAAGCTGCATGGACCTGTTATCGGAGGTAAACTGGCGATGAACCGGATTATGAGATGTCATCCATGGGGAACATCAGGGTTTGATCCGGTGCCACTTATCTTATTAAAAAAGATTGACCTTAAAAAGAAATATAAAATGAAAGAAAAATTAAAAACCAGCGATCGGTTAAAACATGGAATTTCAGCCTTTACACTGCTTTTTCTTAGTTTAATGTTGTTCTCTTTGAGCGCTTGCTCCCGGAAACAGAAACCCGTAAATGAGAAAATTCAGATTTTAGTTAGTATTTTACCCAACAAATATTTTGTTGAAAAAATTGGTGGGGATCTGGTTCACGTTGATGTGCTTATACCTCCGGGTGCTAACCTCCAATCTTATGATCCATCGCCACGACAAATGCAGAATATCGAAAAAACAGCTGTTTATTTTTATAATGGGCAACTTACTTTTGAAAGTCATTTTCTGCCAGTTATCAAAAACAATTATCCGGATATTAAGCTGGTGCAAATGACTACTGGAATAGAACTAATTTCCGGAGATGACCATGATCATGAAGGGTATCAACACGAAAGCAAAGGGGTTGATCCTCACACCTGGTTATCGGTGCGGAATGGGATGATAATTGCTGCCAACATTACAAAGACACTAACTGAGTATTTCCCGGATCACAAAGACACATTTCTCAGGAATTATGATAATTTCAGTAAAGAGTTAAATCTGCTCGACCAAAAACTCGAGAAGATGTTTACAGGCATGAAAAATCGAAAATTTATAATTTATCATCCTGCATTGGGATATTTTGCCAGAGATTACGGCTTACAACAAATTTCGATTGAGCAGGAAGGCAAAGAGCCAACTCCCTTGCAGCTCAAAAATATGATAGACCTTGCTCGTGAGGATGCGGCAAAAGTGGTATTTATTCAAAAGGAATTTGATAAAGAAAATGCCAGAATTGTAGCCGAAGAGATCGACGGAGAAGTTGTCCAGATTGATCCACTGGCTGAAAATTGGGATGAGAATTTGCTCAAGATTGCCAATCTTATACAATCTTCAAACAAGTAAGTAAGCAATGGGAAAAATTATTGAGCTGCAATCTGTTAATGCCGGGTATGATGATGAGATTATTCTTCATCATGTAAATCTGACCATCAATGATGGGGATTTTATTGGCGTGATTGGACCAAATGGAGGTGGGAAAACCACCTTGGTGAAAATTATCATAGGTTTAATTAAACCACTGTCAGGGAAAGTTATCTACCACAATAATAATTTTTCGGATAACAATAAGCGGCTGATCGGATATCTGCCGCAAATAAGCAATACTGACCGTGTATTTCCGATCAGTGTGCTCAATGTTGTCTTGTCCGGGCTGGCAAAACCTCGTAAGTTGGTCAATTATTTTAACAAAGAGCAGGTTGAAAAGGCTCACGAAATTCTGGCTGAAATGGGTATTGGTCACCTGGCGAAGAAAAATATAGGGGAGCTTTCAGGAGGACAAATGCAGCGCGTCTTTCTGTGCAGGGCTATTGTCGCCAGACCCAGGCTGCTTATTCTTGATGAACCCAACTCTTTTGTGGACAACAAGTTTGAAAATGATCTTTACAACAAACTCAATGAACTGAATCAACAAATGGCTATTTTGATGGTATCGCATGATCTCGGGACCATTACTTACTACGTCAAAACCATCGCCTGTGTGAATCGCGAATTGCACTACCATGAATCCAATACTATCAGTCAGGAACAACTGTCTGAATATAACTGCCCGATACAAATTATTGCCCATGGTGATATTCCTCATACAGTCTTAAAAAAACATAATTAGCAGAAAATGGAAAATTTTTTACAGCTTTTCAATTATCAGTTTTTTATTAATGCGTCACTGGCAGCAGTGCTTTCCAGTATTGCTTGCGGGATTATAGGTACTTACATAGTGTCCAAACGTATTGTCTTCATTAGTGGAGGGATTACGCATGCTTCGTTTGGTGGAATTGGCATTGGATATTATTTTGGGTTTAATCCAATCTTAGGTGCCATGATCTTTAGTGTCCTTTCTGCATTAGGTATCGAGTACATGACCCGAAAAACCAACGTCAGGGAGGATTCTGTCATTGCTATGCTTTGGTCTTTTGGAATGGCGGTAGGAATTATTTTCGTTTTTCTTACTCCAGGTTATTCTGCAAATCTGATGAGTTTTTTATTCGGTAATATTCTTACGGTAACCCGACTTAACCTCCTTTTGCTGGCTGTGCTTTCGGTGATTATTATTGTGGTTTTTTTGCTTATGTATAAAACGATTCTGTTTGTTGCTTTTGATGAACAATATGCCCGTGCTGCAAGACTTCCTGTCAAATTTGTCAATTATATGATGATAACGCTGGTAGCACTGACCATTGTTCTGAACATTCGTGTTGTCGGGATTATCCTGGTGATTTCCCTGTTGACCATTCCACAAACCATAGCCAATATTTTTACTAAAAAATTTGAAAGAATAATCCTGCTTGCTATTGTGATTGGTTTGATTGGAAGTTTTTCAGGGCTTTTTCTTTCCTATTATTTTGATATCCCTTCAGGTGCCAGTATCATTTTTTTCCTTGTTCTGCTGTTTTTTTTGGCAAAAATCGGAAAGAATCTTCAAACCTTTTTTCGGATAAGAAATCAAATCAGTGAAGAGGCAGGGAAATCAGGTAGTTTATGATTATGGAAAGACTTGCTATTGATTAGAATAATTCCATGGAAGGAGTTTTTCAGTGGAAAATTGAATAGAGCAATTGATTTGTTGGATCTTATGAAAATCCTCTTTCTGATTTAATAGCATTATAAGCTGCATTGAGCTCCTGAAATTTTTCTTTAGCAGCTTTTTGAATCTCCGGTCCAAGATGACTAACCCTGTCGGGATGGTATTTAAGCGCCATCTTTCGGTAAGCTTTTTTCACTTCTTCATCGCTGGCGTCAGGAGTTATTTCAAGTATTTTATAATTGGTGTGATTGTCCTTGACGAACATTGCTTTCACGGAAATAAAATCTACGGTGCTGATATTAATCAGTGAAGCAATCTGTTCGATGACCGCTATTTCTGTATTGTTGATTTGCCCGTCGGACTGGGCAATTCCAAACAAATAATGCAGTAATTGAAGTTTGGAGGAGTAATCCATGAATTGCCCTATCTGATTGGCAACTTCATATAGGTTGTAATTTTGTTTCAGAAGTTCGCGCAGCATTAGCAATTGCTGGGCAGCGATTTCCTCACCGAATTGCTGGATTAGAAACGCGCGGACATAATGTAATTCTGATTTCAGAACCCGCTTATCAGCATTCATAACAGCAGCTGACAGGATGAGCAGGCTTACAGTGAAATCGCCGGTACGGGTTTGTTGTTTGTACCGGCGTTTTCTGTTTTCAACTTCCTGTGCTGGTTGGTATGCAAATTCTTCTGATTGCATTCCATCGAACATCGAGCCGAAAAGAAATCCTAAAATTGCACCTATTGGACCTCCCAAAGCCCAACCAAGTCCACCACCAATCCATTTACCAAGACTTGCCATTTAGTTATTTTGCGATTGTTTGAAATCCTGAATGTTGAAATAAACCGGCATTGCTTATTTTAATTTGAAATTTTTAGATCGCAGATTATTTAGCTGAATAATAACATCGTTTGGGTGAGTGAATCAAATTCTCTTTGATTAACACTTTTAAAAGTTTATCCACTTCTTTTTTTTCTATTCCTGATTTTTCGGCAATATCACCTCCCTTAAGTGGTTGAGCAGAATCTTTCAGGGTTTTTAAAACAATAGATTTCGTGTCCATTATTAGTGTGCTTTGGTAAATACTTTACAATTCTCCGTAGAGGTGAGAAAATTGCTATGCGTTTATATTTTTTCGAGTAAATGCACGACTAAGCCGCTGCGGAGTTTAGGTTCAAACCATGTTGTTTTTGGGGGCATAATATTGCCAGTGTCGGCGATATCAATCAGTTGTTTCATCGAAACCGGATAAAGGGCAAATGCAGCCTTCATTTCACCGGAGTTAACCCTGCGCTCCAATTCTCCAAGTCCGCGGATGCCTCCAACAAAATCAACACGTTCGGAAGTCCGAAGATCTTTAATGTTAAGTAATTTATCAAGCACGAGATTGGATAGTATTGTTACATCAAGCACCCCGATGGGATCGTGGTCATTAAAAGTTCCTGGTTTTGCAGTGAGCGAGTACCATTTGCCTTCAAGGTACATTCCAAAATTGTGCAGGCGATCAGGTTTATAGATTGTTTTTCCTTTTTCTGCAACGATAAAACTTTCAGTGAGTTTTTCAATGAATGATGCGGCGGTCATTCCATTAAGGTCAGTAACCACTCGGTTATAGTCAATTATGGTTAATTGGTTATCCGGGAAATGAGCAGCGAGGAAATAGTTGTATTCTTCATTTCCTTTGTGGTTTGGATTGTTCAGTTTTTTTTCGTTGCCAACCAAAGCAGCTGCTGCAGTCCGGTGATGGCCGTCGGCAACATAAATAGAAGGAATTTTTTCAAAGTGTTCGATTAGAGTTTCAATTGTTTTTTTGTCGTCAATAACCCAGAAGTGATGGCCGAAACCATCCGCAGCAATAAAATCATTTTCAGGTTTGTGGTTTTTCACCCAATTGGCAACAATGGCATCAATTTCAGGAACTGCAGGATAACTAAAAAAAACCGGTTCCATGTTGGCGTTTGTAATGCGTACATGTTTCATCCTGTCTTCTTCTTTTACTTTACGGGTGAGTTCGTGTTTTTTGATCACATTGTTCATATAATCTTCAACTGCGGCACATCCAACCAGTCCGTACTGGGTTTTTCCGTTCATGGTCTGGGCATAGATATAGAGATATTCCTCTTTATCAGGAATAAGCCAACCTTTTTCGCGGAACATTTTGAAATTATCGCGTGCTTTGTCGTAAACATCCTGGGAATAATGGTCAATGTTTTCAGGAAGATCAATTTCTGGTTTGATGATGTGCAAAAGTGAGTAGGGATTTCCGGCTGCTTCTTCTTTGGCTTCTTGTGAATTCAAAACATCGTAGGGGCGTGATGCCACCAGCGAAGCAAGATTTGCCGGTGGTCTTAATCCTTTAAAAGCTTTGAGTTTAGCCATATCGTTAAAAAAATTTGAATTTGTTTAATAATTAGTCTTCATCAAAATTGTTTGATCGCTGCAATGAGCCAATCAAGGCACCGATCATTTTTGTCAATTCCATAAGATGGTTGCGCGATTCTTCGAAGTGCTCTTCTGTGATATAGTTTAATCCTCTGGCAATTGCCGTATAAACAACACATTCGCGAATTGAGCTTTTTGCCATTTTTAGGTAATAAACAAATTGTGTTTTGTTTCGGGATGATCCCTCTGCAATTTGTAATGCAATCGCTTGTGTTGCATTCACGAATTTAGCTGTTAGGTTTTGCATTTCATGTTCGGGGAAAAGAGCAGTATTCATGTGCACCCATTCAACATAGTTGAGTGCTTTATGATACACGCGAAGATCCTCGAACCTGAAAAAAGTCTGGTTGTTGTCGTTCAAGTTTTCCATAAAAATTCATTTAGGGGAAAATTATTAATAAGTTAAAAAATCAGACCTGACAGGTAAGGGTCAGGTCTGATTTTGTGGACGCAAAAGTAATACTAATTCTTTGATTATTTATTAACCTGAAAAGTTGTGTCTCCTTTTTCGAAGAAATTCACAATTTGTTTTGCTGCTGCTATGCCTGCATTTATGTTTGCTTCGGCTGTCTGAGCTCCCATTTTCTTTGGAGTAAAGAAATATCTGCCGGGATATTTAGATTCAATTTCAGCCTGGCAATCAGGAGCGATATCTGAAATGTATTTGAAATCAGGACGGGTTTCGAACATTTTCAGTAAACCTTCTTCGTCGATTATTTCTTTGCGGGCAGTATTTACCAAAACAGCATTTTCAGGCATTTTCGAAAGAAGATCAAAACCAATATGCTTTTTTGTTTGGGGTGTTGCTGGAATGTTTAGTGAAACGTACTGACAAGTTTTGTAAAGCTCTTGCTCATTTTCGATTACTTTCACACCGGCACTGGTTATGTGGTCCTTACTGACAAAGGGATCGTATGCATAAACATCCATTCCCATACCTTTGGCAATAGTTCCCACAATTTTTCCAACATTTCCGAAAGCGTGAATGCCAAGCGTTTTATCGCGTAGTTCTGTGCCTGCTTTTCCATCAAATTTGTTTCTTGCCATGTAAATCATCATTCCGATGGCCAGTTCAGCTACTGCATTGGAGTTCTGTCCGGGTGTGTTCATGGCTACAATTCCATGTTCACTGGCTGCAGTCAGATCGATGTTGTCGTAACCTGCACCTGCTCTGACAATAATTTTCAGGTTTTTTGCATGTTCAATAACAGCTTTATCGGCAATATCACTGCGAATAATCATAGCATCTACGTCGGCTACGGCTGCAAGCAATTCATCCTTGGTGGTGTATTTTTCAAGCAACACAAGCTGATAACCGGCATTTTCAACAATTTCTCTGATCGAGTTAACTGCTTTTGAAGCAAAAGGTTTTTCGGTAGCAACTAATACTTTTTTCATATCTTTTGTTTTAGGCTTTTAATTTTTCAAATTCTTTCATGGTATCAACAAGTGCCTGAACACTTTCAATTGGCAGTGCGTTGTATGTGGAAGCCCTGAATCCTCCTACTGAACGATGGCCTTTTATTCCAATCATCCCGCGGGCTGAGGCAAAATCAAGAAATTCCTGCTCAAGTGTTTCAAACCCGTTGTTCATCACAAAGCAAACATTCATCCATGAACGGTCTTCTTTGTTAACGGTTCCTTTGAAGAGTGGATTCCGGTCAATTTCGCTGTAAAGCAGTTCAGCTTTTTGCTTGTTGATTTTTTCCATTGCTGCCACACCTCCCTGTTGTTTGAGCCATTTCAGGGTTTGCAATGCTGAAAATACTACCACAACGGGCGGGGTATTAAACATGGACTCTTTATCAATGTGAGTTTTATAATTGAGCATCGTAGGTATCTTACGGTCAACTTTACCCAGAATATCGTTTTTAATAATCACGAAGGTAACACCTGCCGGAGCAAGATTTTTTTGTGCACCACCGTAAATTAGGGCGTATTTTGAAATGTCAACGGGACGGCAGAAGATATCTGACGACATGTCGGCTACCAGAGGCACTTTCACATCAATGTCTTTGCGTAACTGTGTCCCATAAATAGTATTGTTGGTAGTAATGTGGAAGTAGTCAACATCATCGGGAACTACGTAGTCTTTCGGGTAATAACTGAAATTTTTATCTTTTGAAGAGGCTACTTCAACTACTTCGCCAAAAAATTTTGCTTCTTTAATGGCTTTTGAAGCCCATTCACCTGAATTGAGATAGGCTGCTTTTTTGTTCATCAGGTTGTAAGGAACCATACAAAACTGGAGACTGGCACCACCACCAAGGAAAATAACAGAATATCCTTCGGGAATGTTGAGCAGCTCTTTAAAAAGGGCTGTAGCTTCTTCAACAACAGCTACAAATTGCTTACTGCGGTGTGAAATTTCCAAAATGGAAAGACCTGTACCAGCAAAATCTTTTATTGCTTTAATTGTTTCGTCCAGAGTGAATTGCGGGAGAACTGAAGGCCCGGCATAAAAATTATGTTTTTTCATACCAAAAAATTTTATTTGTTATAAATGAATAAGTAAATTTTTAGCAAAAATAGTATGTTTTGATGGATTTTGACTTAAAATTGAGTAAATTAGAACAATTCTGATTAATTGTGATTCAAATGTTTGAAGGTTCAATTGTTTTGATCATAAGTGATTGATTATAAGTTTGTTTTATGGTTGAAAACAAATGCTAACCTGATTTTTGCTGTTCCATGAGTGAATTCTATTAGCCTCTGGATAATTGATGTGATTATTTTTGTTAATAACATGATAATCAATTAAAAACAATTCTTTAAGGTGAATTTTAACGGTATCTTCCTTCCACTCAGGTTAGAAAATGTAAGAAAGTGATTTCTGACTGTTTTTAAAATGAGAAAAACTTTAGCAGAACCTTTCCAGGTGAGGCTTGCTGAAGTGTTTTCATTGTAAAAAATTTTCCTGAAATATTTTCGCTGGATTTACTCAACTCCGGGGAAAATGTATAATGGCAAATCGCTGTGTGTTAGCAGTTCGTGGGTATGATTTTTAGTAAACAGCCGTTTGAAAAAGCTTTTGTGATGATTGACCAAAGCAATGATATCTATTTTGTTTTCGGCAATGTAATTGTTGATGCCATCAAGAAAATCTTCATCTTCAATTATTTTGAAGATTAATCGTCCTTCCATGGTTTTTTCTCTGAAGTGCGACATCAGTCCATCCATTTTTTCCTGGTCTGCGCCATTATCATTCTCAAAATTAATGTGTACACAATGGATGATTGGATTGTAATTAACGAGCAATTCGATAAGTCGTTGCAGGTCATAAACTCTTTCGTCATTAAAGTCGGTAAGATAAAGCATGTTGTCAAATCCGCGATAAACTGCTGAACGTGGCACGGTTAATATCCGGCAGTTTGCATGCTGAACAACCTTCGATGAGATTTTCCCCGTAAGTAAGTCTTTTTCTCCTTTTCCAGAAGTCCCCATGACAATTATGTCAGGGTTGTAAGTTTCCGAAATATTGATGATTTCTTCCTCGGGAATGCCTCCTGTAAGTGTATGTACAATCTGAATATTGGTGATACTTTCTTTTTTCAGCTGATCAATAAGATCATTTTCGAGACTTTGCATTTCATTTTTGGCATCATCGCGTACTTTAACTATCATTTCCTGATTGAACAGTTCATTGACATCTATCGAATAGGGGAAGCTGCTTCCTGATGTCATTACATAGTCGAAGTAAGCATGAAACAGCCTGATTTCACCTCCGGTTTTTTTAGCAATTCCGAGGGCGAAATTGCACACGGTCTTGGTATGATTGGAAAAATCAACTGGAACCAGAATCTTTTTCATGACATTTGTTTTTGGTGATGTTGCAAAATTACAATGAATAATCTTTTTTTACAAGATGAATTGCAAATTTTGATTCTGCTTTGCAGATAATTCCTTTATTTTAATCAAAAGTCAGGCTTAGTCATCGTATTCAAAAGTGCCATAATTTGTTTTAATGGTGAGCTTCTTTTTGGTAGCAGGCCTGCAGTATCCAATTATTTGTGCATCAATCCCAAATGATTTTGAAATTTCGATTATCTGTCTCGATGTTTTTTCATCTGTATAAAATTCCATGCGATGTCCCATGTTGAATACGCGGTACATTTCCTGCCAGTTACTGCCTGACAGTTTTTTAATGATTTGAAACAAAGGGGGAGGGGTGAAGCAGTTGTCTTTAACCACATGGATATTATCTACGAAATGAAGTATTTTGGTCTGACCGCCGCCACTGCAGTGAATCATCCCATGAATTTTGGGTTTGAGCGCTTTAAAGATTTCATGTACAACAGGAGCATAGGTGCGAGTAGGGGATAATACAAGTTTTCCCATATCCCTGCCTTCTACTTCCGAATTGTCGGTCAGGTTGAAGGTGCCGGAATAGGAAAGATTTTCAGGAATTTCGGGATCGAAAGTTTCCGGATATTTTTCTGCTACAGGTTTACCAAATACATCGTGTCGGGCTGAAGTTAACCCGTTGCTTCCGATGCCGCTGTTGTATTCGTCTTCATAAACAGCACGTCCGAAACTGGCGAGGCCGACAATGATATCATCCTCACGGATATTACCATTATCAATAACTTCGTTTCGCCGCATCCGGGTAAAAACAGTTGAATCTACAATAATAGTTCTCACAAGGTCGCCAACATCAGCAGTTTCGCCACCCGTGCTGAAAATCTGTACTCCAAAAGTGCGCATTTTTTCCAGAAATTTTTCTGTTCCCTCTATTAAAGCAGAAATTACTTCCCCGGGGATTAATCTTTTATTGCGACCTATGGTAGATGAAAGCAGAATGGGACCATTCACTCCGATGCAAAGCAGATCGTCAAGATTCATTACAATGGCATCCTGAGCAATTCCCTTCCAGACAGAGAGGTCACCTGTTTCTTTCCAGTAAGCATAAGCCAGCGATGATTTTGTACCGGCACCATCGGCATGCATGATATTACAAAATTCCGGGTCATTGCCTGTAAAATCTGGTATTACTTTGCAAAATGCATGTGGAAATAATCCCTTGTCAATGTTTTTGATAGCATCGTGAACGTCCTCTTTTGAAGCCGAAACTCCTCTTTGATTGTATCGCTGATGGTCTTTCATGTTTTTTTGGCAAACGTAACGATTTTCTTTCATAGGATGAATTCGAAAGCGCCTGTTCTTTTTTGAGAATTCTTCTACTTTTGCGACAAATTTTAAATCTTTTAAAAGATGAAACAAACAATTGCAATATTAGCTGGTGGTGGTCCTGCACCAGGCATCAATACCGTTATTGGAACCATAGTAAAAGTTTTTCTTTCAGGTGGTTATCGTGTACTTGGTCTTCACGGTGGTTTTCAAAGTCTTTTTGTGGATAATCCGGAAATGGATGAAATTACATTTGAACAGGCTGATAAAATACATAAGCAGGGTGGCTCGGCAATACGAATGAGCCGGTACAAACCAAAAGATGAAGAGTTTAAAACCGATTTTTTTATCCGCGAAAACGTAAAACTTTTGGTTACTATTGGTGGTGATGACACAGCTTCAACAGCTAACCGAATAGCCAAATACCTTCAGGAAAACAATGTGAACATTCAGAATATCCATGTTCCTAAAACCATTGATAATGATCTGCCTTTGCCGGAAGGCTCCCCAACTTTTGGATATCAGTCAGCTAAGCAGGAAGGTGTAAGAATTGCTCAAACGGTTTATGAAGATGCCCGAACAAGTGGAAACTGGTTTATTGTTTCTGCCATGGGACGTGAAGCCGGACATCTGGCTTTTGGTATTGGTGCTGCTTGTCATTATCCGATGATTATCATTCCGGAAATGTTCAATAAAACGGAGCTAACTATTCGAAAGATCGTCCGTTTGATTATTTCTGCCATTTTAAAACGTAAAATTCTTGGCATTACCTATGGAGCAGTAATTATTAGCGAAGGCGTTTTTCATTTTATGACCGACGCTGAAATCGAATCAACCGGAATAAATTTTACTTATGATGAACATGGTCATCCCGAACTGGGGAATGTTAGTAAAGCACATATATTCAATATATTGACACAACGTGAATTGAAACGTTTAAAATTAAATGTTAAAAGCCGGCCGGTTGAAATTGGCTATGAAGTCAGATGTGTCCAACCCGTGGCTTTCGACCTGCTCTATTGTGCCCTGCTTGGATTGGGTGTAAAAAAACTTTTCGATGAGGGAGTTACCGGATGTATGGTGACTTCAGCTCCAAATGGAGATATTTCACCACTGTATCTCAAAGATGTGGAAGATGAAAATGGAAAAGTCCGCCCGCGTCTTGTCAACGTAGAATCTCAGAAGGCAAAACTTGTTTATGGTTTTAATCATCAGTATATCACCGAAGAGGATTATCCCGCTGCTTCTTTCTTAGTGGAAAACCCCGAAGAATTTGACTTTTACAAGATTTTGAACTGGGATAAAATCAGGATTATTTAGTTTTGTGTCAAATTCATTCCTTCAGCGTTGTTTAGTGATGAATGACTGCATTTTTTTCAGGGTAATCTCCAGGGTAAAATAATGATCCGGCGGGTTGGTCTCTTTTAGTGGATTAGTAGGAAGTACTTTATTATTAAGGAATACAGCCGAGAGTGTATTTCCGACGTGATACAAATACTGGTGTCTGAAATCAGGTAACCCATCGAGTATCCCCGCGAAAACTTCAAAACGAACAGTTTCCGGATTTCGGGCATAATCATGCCAGACCACAATTGACTGATCGTGAACGAGATGTTTGAACACTTGTTGAGTATCGTTTTTCACCGAATCATAATGGTGGTCACCATCAATAAAGATCAAATCGAATTTTCGTTTTATCCCGGCAAAATCAAAATGACGGGAATTGCCTCTGAGGTGAATGATGTTGTCTTTGTTTTTTGAAAACATCCCAGTCTGGGCGATATACGCTTCAGACTTGCCAATACTTCGCATTTCTTCGTCAGTAAGATTTAGCGTGAAGCAGGTATCCGCATTTTCAGCAACATTCACCACACTTTCACCCCGCCAGGTACCAATTTCGAAATAGGAACATCTGTTAAATGTCTTTGCAAGATTCATCAACAATGCAATATCGGTAGGTAATGAACCGCCATCGAGAAAAGAAAAGACCGGAATCTCAACCCTGAATTCAGGAAAAAGTGTTTCCAGATCAATCACCGGCAATCCTGCACCAAGGCTGTATTTTTTGTCCACGGTCTTTTTCCAGACCTCATTTTCGTTGATGATCAGATTTAGCAGCGAGGGTTGATGGATAATCAAGCGGGTGGCACTGATGAGTTTGGAAAGTTTTTTCATACCTTCAATTTTCAGCAAAAATAGGCAATTCATCACTTCGACCATTTTTTAATCAGGGGTTGCGGATAAACCTATAAATTCATGCAAATTAAAAAGATACCAATCATTTTTCGAAAACAAATGCAAGGGGAAAAAATCAAAAGGTTGAATAAACCCTGCATTTAATATTTGGGTGCTTCTCACCTTATCAAGGATACTTTGACTTTGAAATCCATCTGTTCTTTCGATCAGTTCTATCAATCTTTGTGGTAACAGATAAAAGAAAAACAGGTTACCTCTTTATCTTATCCTTCTGTAGGGTTGTATTGTCCCTGATCAAAGAATTAAATTGGTAACCTGTTTTTAACTTATTTTGAAGCCATTCATGATTAAAACAAAAATCGGGTTTTGTTTTTTAATCAGTCAATGATTCGTTTTATGAGTCTCAGTTTATGAGTATAAATTCCTTTTTGACGATCATAAACTCCATAATGATCCAGATTGTCAATTCTGACTCTTCCGGAGGAATGGATAATTTTATTTCCTGCCAATACAATACCCACATGAGTGATTTGTCCATCCTTATTGTCGAAAAAAGCCAAATCACCCGGTGTTGCTTCACTGAGCAGGTGAATTGTTCGGCCGGTTTGAGCCTGATAGGCTGAATCACGCTGGAGTGTTATCCCGTTAATGTTGAAAACCATTTGAACCAGCCCTGAGCAGTCAATTCCAAACAGTGATCTACCTCCCCACAAGTATGGAGCATTGAGAAAAAGCATTGCAATTCTGACAATTTCATCTGAACTAATAGGCTTTTTTGGCTGCCCTACAGGGTGTTTGTAGCTATATTGAACATTGCCAAGTTTAAGAAAACCATTTTTGAATCCACTCAGGTTGCTCCCTGTCAAAATATAAAAACTATGATTTGAATTTGTTTCCTGAATGGTTGATACCGGCTCAACCGGAAACTGACGCGGAGAGGAAACCAGCAGTTCAAAATCATTTCTTGAAACAGGCAGAAATTGTTTATTACTGATAAATCCTTCATATTTGTCCAGCCAGCATCTTATCTGAACGAAATCCCTACTGTTCCCGAGGATTTCAAATAATTCGCCAAACAGCAACTGACTTACCATTTCTGATGAATGAGAAGCAGCAGCTCTCAATGGCACTTGGGTCAAGTGACAATATCCAAATTGTTCCATGTTTTTTTCTGCAATGTTAACAAAATCATTCAATTTACATTTTCGTCCATTAGGAATAAAATTCTTTGAACGGAATAAAAATGTGAGCTAATAAAAATGCCTGCTAAATAATATTCCGGTTTTTTGATTAAATGGATTTTAAAAATTCATCATCAGTGACAATAAAAAATTTCTGCCGGGTGCAGCCAGTCCTGAACTATAAGGACGGTACAACCTGTCGGTAAGGTTTTCAATGCCGGCACTGATAGTAAGTATGTCTGAAAGCTGGTACAATGCTTTGAAGTTGAGCGTAATCCATCCGGGTGCGTATGGATTGCCATCAGCATCTTTGGCATACAGATCAGGTTTTTGCTTTTCTTCAGCATTGAGATTATCGTAGTTGATTTCTCCGTTGAAAATAGTGTACACCTGCATGTTCAGTTTTTCCTTTTTAAAAGTGAGCTTTGCCAGGCCGAATAATGGTGCGACATGTCTCGAGGGGCTTGTTGAACCATCTTCCATCTCTTCTTCACCTGTCTGATAGTTTATTTTTCCGGAAAAACCAAAACCCCCGTTCAAATTGACTTCTAACCCGGCGTTGAGACCAAAAATATTAGCTTCAGCTGCATTTTGGATGGCAAATACTTTACTCATTGCACCGTTATACATAATACTGTCCTGACCGCTTACTTCGTAAGGGCGTCTGACCATGGCATTGTCCAGCAAAGTGTAGAATAAAGTTAAATCGATTTTCATCCTGTCATCAACAATTCTGGCGATGCTAAATTCAGCATTATAAGCATATTCAGCCTTTAAATCAGGATTGGGGACAATCACATTCCCTTCGGCAAAATCAAACATTTTCCCGATATCATCCACGTTTGGTGCACGAAAGCCGGTTGCTGCATCCACGCTCAAAGTCCAATCATCAGTTGGTGTAAAAATAATTCCCAGACTGCCGGTTACAGCCTCGTTATTTACTCTTGCCGATTCATATCCTGTAGGATAAAAGTTCAGTAATTCCTTGAAATCAGCATTCAGGCCATAGTGTGCATATCTGAGTCCTGCCTGTCCCAGTATCCTTTCTGAAAAACGGAGCTGGTAATTCAGGTAGGCAGCCTGCGATCCCCATGTTGATTGAGGATAACGATCAGGTACGCTGATAGATTCACTGGTGATGATGTTTATGGCATCAGCTTTGGAATCCACTTTGTTGTGCACGGCTTCGAGTCCGTATATAAATTGGTGTTTTCCGGTTTTTTTAATAAAATCAGCATTCACCGAAAAAGCCAGAACTTCTTCAAGCTGCGTTCGCAGTCGGGATGCATTGAACTTTCGATCAATACGGCTTTCTTCAAATTGTTGCAATGCAACTCTGAAGCTAACCTGGTCATAAAGGCTAAAATCATTTTTATGTGTAATTTCAAAATGATTCATCATCCATTTTTGTGGACCGTAATTCCAAATGGCATAGGAGGGCAATCCGGAGGAAGATACAGCTGTCATCCGGTCATAACGTGCATAAGGAGATGTTTCCGAATAATGAAAACCATAATGTAACTCCAGATTTTCAGCGGGTTTGAAAAATATCTTTTGCATTACATTTGTTTGAGAATAACCACACGGTGTCTGCAGATAAGGATTCTTATTTGAAAAAACCCTGTCAACACTGTCAATTCGCTCTACATAAAAGGGTTTGAGATAATCGTCAGGTCCATGTGTTCCCATGAGCAAATCTCCAAAATTATTATGGGAAATACTGGTGGTCAGTGCCCAATTTTTCCATCCGGCAGACACATGAAAATGACCAGTTTTCTCATTGTTTGCTGTGGAGTAACGCACAGTAGCATTACCTTTGATCACAACCCCATCATTTTCAGCATATTTGGGAGTTAACGTTTTAAAGCTCATTACTCCGCCAATGGCATCACTGCCATAAATAATAGAACCCGGACCAAAAAAAACTTCAGTTTGTTCTATCGTAAAAGGATCAATGGAGATTACATTTTGAATGTTTCCGGATCGAAAAATTGCTGTATTCATTCTGACTCCGTCAATTGTATAAAGCAGCCGGTTGGTTGAAAATCCGCGTATCATCGGACTACCACCGCCCTGTTGACTTTTTTGGATAAATACTTCACCGGATGTTCCCAATAAATCAGCAGTTGTTTGCGGGTTTTGCAACTGAATTTCCTTAATTCCGATTGTAGTTATTTTGTTCGGAATACTTCTTTTGTTTTGCTCCCATCGCGTAGCAGAAATCACAATTTCATCCAGTGATAATAAAGTGGGCTTGAGTGAAATGATAAAACCGGCCTGTGCGATGGCGTCGTAGCTCAGCATGATAGTTTTATATCCGAGTAACCTGATTTCAATCACAGTAGCTCCTTTGAATGAAGATATATCAGCTTGTCCCTGCCGATTGGTGGTTGCCGATGCTTTTGGACTTTCGCTGGATAGACTTACGAGATGCAGTGGTTGACCATTCTCCTGATCTTTTATTGTGAGGGTTTGGGCTTGCCCATATATAGTCAAACCAAATAAAATCAATAAAGTAACAATTCTGTACATAAATTTTATCGTTAATTATTATGAATAAAATAGGAATATTACACCAATTCTTCCCTGTGCTTAATAATTACAGGCAGAATGATGTGGCCGGCGGACTTTTACCGGATAGCGGGAATGCTATATTATGTTGTAAACCAGGGAGGTGGAGCCGGGGGAGATAGGTTGACCGGATTGAAATATTGGAAATAATAAAACTTTAATGATTTTAACGGGGTCAAATACTCATCAGTATCTACGGATGATTCTGGAATATAGAGTGTTAGCAGGAAATGATAGATTCTCAGAAATTTTTTATTGTGTTCTTGTTTTTTTTCTGAGGCACCTGCCAATAGCGCATTAAGCTTTTTATTCAGCATGGTTTCTTCGTGGTCTGACCAACAATAATAAAATATTGAATCATGGACAGTTACTTTTTCAACGATGTCATACATTTCACCTTTGTATGAAAACTCTCCCGGATGTTTCCAGCTCAAGATGGTATTGCTTTCGTCCAAGGTGAATTTTAAGAGTACAAGATCTTCTTTTTCAATGCCAGCAATGATTTTTCTTTTTACCTCTTTTTTTAGCAATTGTTTCTTCAGCTGAAACCAGGTGTAGGAGCCGGCAAAAGGAATAATCAAGGCAAGGAAGAAAAATATGGAAATTAATTTTTTCACTGGATGATTAAAATCAAAACTGCTGAATTGCTATTTTAACGAATAAAAATCAATCTTAGTCATTTCAGTTCAATAGAATGTTTTCGTCAGAAGGCTTATAGTAATTCGTTTCTGCTGATTAATTTTTGCTTTAAAAGTTCTTTGATAACGATTTCGGTCATATCGCTTTTGAACTGAAATTCATAGCGAATATCCATGACATATGCTTTAAGACGCATTTTCAGATAACTTCTTCTTTGGTGGATTTCGTTGAAGAAAAGTACCACGATGGGTTTGTTGAGATAAATGTATTTTGAAACTTGTGCTGCTTCGGTGGCAATTTTTCTCACGAGGTGAGTATCAATGTCAATTGGTAAATAAATTTCGGCAACTACCTGACAGTTCAGTTCACCTGTATTAGAATTGGAAACAGCAGTATTCATCAGTTCCATATTCGGAATAGAAACGGTTGAATCATCAGGAGTAACAATCCTTGTGGCTCGCAGACCAATCTGTATTACCTCACCGTAATGATTACTGGTTTCGATTTTGTCGCCAACCTGAAACGGTCTGTCAAACAGCAACATAATGCCACCAAAAACATTTTTGAGCAAATCCTGTGCAGCCAATCCAACGGCAATCGCTACCGATGCTGTCATAGCGACAAGTGTTTCGATTGGGGGGTTGTAAATTCCGCGGATAATGATGAAACTGATCAGAATCCAAATGATAATTCGTATAATTGGAATCAGACTCTTGATGGTTATTCTGAGCTTTGTGCTGCGTTCTGCAATTACTTCCATTATCTTAATCACAATTTTGATAATCAGAAAACCAATGAGGATAAGTACGATTGACCAGAATACTTTGCTGACCGAAATAACTTGCAGAGCGTCGGCAGGCTTAATCTGATTGTTTTCTTCGGTGGGTTCAGTTTGTTTTTCCTGACTTCCCTGAGCCAGCTCTGTTGCAGATGTATCTGCTGATGGAATATTCGAAGCAAGGGATGACTGAGTAAAGGTCATCAGTTGGATTACCAAAAAGAGGAGGACATATTTTTTCATGATGGTCGGTTAAGGTCAATGAATAAAATTTTTGGATGAAAGGTTATCAGTTATTGTTTTATAAATGACTGGATTAATGGTGTATTTTTTATGAGGTCTGATGAGTATTCCCATTTCAAACATGGGAATAAGCATGTTGCGGCATTCGGAAGGAGATTTCTCTGTAACAAGGGCAAAATCTTCCAGCGTGAGACCGTCGTGAAGCACCATGGTCTGAAGTATAAACAAATCATTATCGGAAAGACTTTTGATAAAAGAAAAATCCATTTCAAAGCCTGCTCCGATCGTGATATTCTGGGCAGATACATCAACTGTGGATCGCAGCCAGTACATCTGAGCAAGCGAAATGTTCCCACCTGACAATTTTCGTAAGATTTTGAAAAACTGCTTTCGCAGAAAATCCTGTTTCCCTTCATCCGTAAGTTTTTGAAATGCTCTGTTTTCAGTTGTGTCGCTACTTGGTTCAAAAACAATTTTATAGCCACTCAGTCTGTTGCGTTTGAAAATGATCTCTTCAATAACTTCTTTTTTCAATGGTTTCAAAGTGATTTCAACAGTAAAATACCCTGAAATATTGATGGTTTTGTCGAGATAATTCCAGGTGTGATTAGTGAAACTGCAAATCCATAAAGCTTTTTTCATGGTGGTGGTAATCAATTCGAAGAACATGTGCAAACAGGTAAAACCATTTACCCGTTTAAGGAAAAGATGCTGTAGATTTTCCAGTACAACAATTATTTCTTCATCTGCAGCATTGATTTGATCAATAATTTCCTGATTTGATTTAAAGTCTTTTTTGCCAAAGAGTTGACTGAAAAAAGCAAAATATTTTTCCGGAGTGTAAATTTTTTCGCTAAGTGTATGTTTAATAATCTTTGTATCAATTACCTTATTTTTAAGGAAGTAATTGATAAGGGAGGTAATGCCACTGCCTTTTTCACCGATAATGGCTGTAGTTATAAAACGGTTTCGCTTCCAGTTATCGTAAGCCTGCGAAAGTTGTTCAAGTTCATCCAAACGATTCACAAAGAAGCGTTCTTCATCTGTTGGCCTCAGTTGATAAAGTCTTTGATAAACAAATGGCAGCCTGTTTAATGTCTGATTGGTTTGGTCGATAAATTCGATAAGCTCGAAAGTAACGAATTTCTGAAGGGTGATAAATCCAAATCTGATCCTGTATTTTCTGATCTTATTGCGGAAATACGTATCAATGTTTGTTATTCTTTTTACCATTTCTGGTAAAAACTCATGAAAGCGCCGGATAGCTTCCTGACGTATCTTTTTTGATTTTTCTATGGCGTTTATTCGTGCTATTTTTAGTTGAAGATCGAAAATGTTATCGGTGTTTTTAAGTTTTTGAATTTCATTGTTAAATTGCAGTACCGCATTTTTAGAATCTTCGGAAATGTTTTTTCTTATTTCTGTTACGATTTCTTTTACTGTTTCGAGATGCCTGATGGCCCGACAAAAACCTTCTGTTATAATATTTACTGCCTCTGCGATATTATCTTTCTTTTGGTCAATCAGCATCAGGGCTGATTCGATGTTAAAATCACTGACCGTTCCTGTTGATATCAGATTGAGTCTGGCTTTTTCAAGTTTAGCTTCGGTGGATGAATTTAAGGCTTTCAGTCGTTTATCGAAGTTTGGCAAAGCCTCAAAATGAAGCAATTCCCGTGGTGAAATATAATTTATCTCTTGCTTTTTTATCGGTCTGTTGTAGTTCTTATTTCTTATCAATGCCCGTTTATCGGAAAGTGTTTTAACCTGCTGGAAAGTTGTTGCTGAAAGCATTTCGATATCGTCGGTAAAACAACCACTCAATTTTTCAATTGCAGTTGAAATCAGTTGGGCGTTCAGTTCATTTTGAACTTTTTTCCGTTCCAGGTTAAGTGCATTTCTCAGCTTTCTCAGTGTTGTGTCTGATTGTTCAATAGTTGCCCTGCTTCGAATGATGTAAGTTTCAATTTCGCTGAACAATGGGTCAAGCACTGTTGAAATATAATTTTTAACATTGGATTTAAGCTGGTTACAAGTATTCAGGGTTGTGTAAAATAATAAGGTAACTTCGATGTCGATAGCCCAGTCATCAATCAGTGCGAGATGAGAATTTCTCCAGTTATCGGCAGTCTGATTAAAGTTTTTAACGGATTCTATTTTTCTTTTTTTCAGACGTGTCGGACTGAAGTTTTTGTATGGAAGATCAGCTTTACCCACTTTGTCAACTGCTTTGTCAAATTCAGTAAAGACATTGATTATAAGTGCGCTGAGAGTTATTGGTAGTTTTTCAAGCGCGGTTGTGTTTTCGAGGTTTTGTTTTGTTTTTAGTTCTTTAAATCTATCTGTCAAAGCAGGATTCAAAGTTATTTTTTCGGATTCGTCAAGCAAAAACTCCTGAACTAATTTGTCCAGCTCATCATCGAAGTGCCACCATTCTGTCATTTGGATGCTTCCCGATTTCTTCATTATCGAATATTCGTCCAGCAAATGGTTTGTCATTACTGTGGTCAGATAATGATGAGTCATTTCCCGAAAGTTGATCTTTCGAATGTGAAAAATATCCGGGTCAGGTTGATTATTTTTCAGGATTTTACGAATCTTGTTGGATATTTTTCTTGTCTTATAGCGTGTTGTTATGGATAAATTCAAGGCAGTTTTCTTCAGCCGTAAAACAAGGTTGTCAGATTTTTCGGGAGTATAGCGTTCAAGTTTTTCTTTAATCTCAATTTTTTCAGGGATTTCTTTTTCGACTTTCAGGGCAATGCTGTCGAGGGTAAGAGGTATTTCATCCAGCGTTTGATCTTTAAGTTCCTGGCCTGTTGTGGTCAAAATATCCAGCAAATCCCTTTTATACTTTTTTAGTTTTTCAGTAAGAAGGCTTTTATCAGGTTTTTGATCCAAAAATGTTGAGTTTTCCTTGATTGTATTTTCCAGTTTATTCAGCATATTCTGCTGAATATCAATATGTTTTTTCAGGATTTGGATCAAAGGAGGCTTTGTCTTTTCGATAAAGGAGTTGTAGGTTTGCTCTATCTCAGGATTATTGAAGTGAATTTCCATTGTTTTTAAATTGGCTTCAGTCAGGCGCTAAAGTACATTTTTTCAAAAATTGCAAATATTAATTTTCAGATCAGGAACAATGCCTAACTTTGCAGCGCCATAGAACAAAACATGTGCGGAAACGATCACAAGGTGTTTTCTTTTCGGACATTTAATGCTTAAATTAAAATCCTTACAAGTTTTTTCAAATGATTGATTTAATGCAATTTATTGTTTTGGCATAAAGATAGATCAGACATTAGATTTTACACATTTTTAAATGAATTAACTAAACATTAAACATGAAAAAGTATCTTTTTTCACTGATTCTCACTGTCGTTTTTGGTTTGAATCAAAGTATTGCCATCGAGAGGATGGATGAAGGCATGTGGCTGCCAATGTTTGTTGAACGGCTCAATTGGACCGACATACAAAAAATGGGACTGCAACTTTCTCCGGAGGAACTCTACAGTATCAATCATTCAAGTTTGAAAGATGCTGTGGTAGGACTGGCTGAAGGAAGTGCCCCGTCAGGTTTTTTCTGTACGGGTGAAATGGTTTCTGACAAGGGACTGATGCTGACGAATCATCACTGTGCCTATGATTTAATTCAGCGACACAGCACCATCGAACATGATTATCTTACCAATGGTTTTTGGGCGATGAATCTTGAAGATGAACTTCCAAATCCGGGAGTAACTGCTTCATTTTTAGTACGTATGGAAGATCTTACGGAGCAAATTTTATCGCAGCTTACCGATGACATGACTCAGGAAGATAAAAATGTAAAAATTCGTGAGATTACCGAACCACTTAAAGAAGCAGCCAGCGAAGAAGGAAAATATGATGTGGTAGTGAAAAGCTTCTACAATGGCGGTGAATATTATATGTTTGTTTATCAAACATTTAAAGATGTCCGCTTGGTAGGAGCTCCACCTTCATCTATCGGAAAATTTGGCGGTGATACCGATAACTGGATGTGGCCACGCCATACCGGCGATTTTTCCATTTTAAGGGTTTATTCTGCCCCGGATGGTTCTCCAGCGGAGTATTCAGAAGAAAATATTCCTTTAAAACCAAAACATCACCTGCCTGTTTCGCTCAAAGGCTACGAAAAAGATGATTATGCTATGATTTGGGGTTTCCCGGGAAATACTGAGCGATATCTTACTTCTTACGGTATCGAATTTGCCATTAATCAAAAAAATCCTGCCATTATTGATTTGCTTGGAACTATTCTGGAAGTTATGAAAACCTACATGGATGCTGATGAAGCTACACGAATCAAATATGCTTCTGATTATGCCGGACTTGCCAATGCCTGGAAATATTATATCGGGCAAACACGCGGATTGAAAAATCTTGATGTAAAAAGTAAAAAAGAACAGATTGAAAAAGATTTTACAAAATGGATGAGCAGAAGTGCAGCACCTGAAAACAAGTACAATGATGTTTTGAAAAATATGGAAGTAGCTTATCAAGGGATGACGGATATTGTAACTCCTTTTTATTTCATGGCTATGGGTTCGGGTAATGTAAAATTTGTTAGTTTAGCCCAGCAAACAACTCCTTTGCAGGCTCAACTGGCTGATGCAAAAAATAAGAAAACTGAAATAGAAATCACGGTTGAATCGCTCAGAGAAGCTTCAAAAGCTTTCTTTGAAAATTATGATTTTTCTATTGACCGGGACATGCTTACAGCAATGTTGAAACTGTATCAGAAACGATTAACTGCTGAACAGTTGCCATCAGTTTTTACCACTATCAGCGAAAAGTTCAATAACAATATTGAAGATTATGTGAGCTATGTCTTTGATAATTCCATTTTTACCAGCAAAGAACGCTATGATCAATTTCTGGATAAACCAAAACAAAAGAAACTGGATAAAGATCCGGGTGCAGCTTTAATGAAATCACTGATGGAAGGGATGATGAGATATCAGGCAGCCATGGCTCAGGGGCAATCCGATGTGGATAAAAATATGCGTTTGTTTATTGCAGGGCTGAGGGCAATGAATCCTGAAATTAAATACTATCCGGATGCCAACTCAACCTTGCGCTTTACTTATGGAACCGTTCGCGATTATTATCCGGCTGATGCTGTTCATTACGATTATATTACACACCTGAAAGGTGTTATGGAAAAAGAAGATCCTTCAAATGACGAGTTTATTGTAGATAAAAAATTGAAAGAGCTTTTTGCAACTAAAGATTTCGGTCAATATGGAGTTGATGGTAAAATGATTGTAAATTTCCTGACTACCACCGATATTACCGGGGGAAATTCTGGTAGTCCTGTAATCAATGGTAATGGAGAACTAATTGGTATTGCTTTCGACGGAAACTGGGAAGCCATGAGCGGCGATATTGCTTTTGAACCGGAACTGCAGCGAACCATAAATGTGGATATTCGGTATGTTCTTTTCATCATCGACAAATTTGCCGGAGCAAAACATCTGATAAACGAAATGACCCTGGTTAAATAACGATTTTGAAGTAAGGGTAAAAATTTAAATGAGGTGTTCAGTTAGTTACGTTTTTGGAAATGGGGTTGGCGGCGTAGCCGCCAACCCCATTTTTATTATAAATATCCTGAAAGTCTTGTCATTACTAAGCTACGGCTGGTGAAAGGGGTCTTCAAATAGTTTCCCGGATACTAATGATTTTTCTATCCATCACCATTCAATTAATTTGAATATTGATGACACGGCTTCAACTGATCTTCACAAATGGGTAAATTCGCAATAGCCATGTTATTCGTGTTCTGCTGTATGTTTTAATGAAGCAAAATTCATGTAATTTGAGTGATACCTACTTTATTCTGAATATCTATTTAATTATCAGATGGTTAAAATAGGTATTTAATTTCACACCTCTAAAAAATAATTTTTTCCGGATATTTAGCAAATCCGATAAAAAAACAGAATAATTTGCTCATTTAGAAGTAACTTTCACTCAAAATTAAAGCTTCATTATTATGTTGTTTAATTATTCAGAAAAGTTTTCCTGATTAATTTTGCGACACTAAAAAATAAATCAGGCCTTAGTCGTTAATTACTTAAATTTCGAAAATATGACTTCTCAAAAAGGTCACTCATTCACAGCAGCAATATTATCGTTACTTTTGCTAATGTCCGGTTGCACCTTTTTTAAATCTGCCGGTAAAGTTAACAACTCATCCAATTATAAAGATAATTCTGCCGAACAATTTGAAGTTTTCAGCGAATCCATGGATATGGAAGAAGAAACAAAATTGTTCTCGGAAGAAGATTTTAATCAGTATTATGATTACGAAACTGATACAATTACCTCTGATTCTACATTCTTTGTTGAAATATTTGCGCAGGAAGACTCCCTGGTTAAGTTTTCGAACCTGAAAATGAACGACAGCAAAATTGCCGGCGAGCTTTTAAAAGAATCGCGTACGCTGTATATGCTTGATAGCCTGGTTAATGCAAGATTTTTTGGGGATGATAAAGCGCTTTTTGAAAGAGACAAACTGAATATTTACCATTATGCTGAAAATGAGGTTCCTGTATTTCCTGATTCTGTGTATGCTGCAAGAATTGCAAGCATGAACCTGAATACGCCTCTCGAGTTTACCTTTAATGCAACAGTAAAAAATTTCATCGAATTGTATGTAGTAAAAAAACGAGCACTGACTGCACGCATATTAGGTCTGGCCGAGGTTTACTTTCCTATGTTTGAAGAGATTTTTGATCAATATGATATTCCTCTTGAAATTAAATATCTTGCTGTTGTAGAGTCAGCATTGAACCCGGTTGCCGGTTCAAGAGCAGGTGCAAAAGGTTTATGGCAATTTATGTATGGAACGGGTAAGATGTATGGATTACAATCAAACTCAATTGTGGACGATCGTTACGATCCTTATAAATCGACCATAGCGGCAGCTCGTCACCTGAAAGATCTGTATGACATTTATCAGGATTGGTGGCTGGCAATGGCTGCTTACAATTCCGGTAGTGGTAATGTAAACAAGGCTATCCGTCGTGCCGGCGGGCTTAAGAATTATTGGGCTGTCTGGCCGTACCTTCCCCGCGAAACCCGGGGATATGTGCCGGCCTTTATTGCTGTTGCCTATGTAATGAATCATGCAGCCGAACATAACATTTATCCGGTACATCCGGGAATATTATACAATGCCATCGATACTGTGCAGGTCTATGATGTACTTTCATTCGATCAGATTTCAGAGATTCTCAGCATATCTGAAGAAGACCTCAGATATCTGAATCCTTCTTTTAAAGATGGGATTATTCCGGCAACAAGTAATAATAAATATGTGCTTCGCCTACCACGAACCCTGACTGGTTATTTTGTGAGTAAAGAAGAAGAAATTTACAACCACAAAACCCAGAAAGGACTGGAGAAAGAAAAATTGCTCGCTTTGGTTAAAGAAGCTCAACAGGCTCAGATTCACATTGTAAAAAAAGGAGAAACTCTGGGTGGAATTGCCCACAGGTATAATACATCGGTATCCCGGATTCAATCATGGAATAACCTGCGAACCACAATGATACATCCTGGTCAGAAGCTGGTTGTTCGAAGTAGCACCCCGATCAGCAACACCACTGCCCAAAAATCAGCGACCGAGAATGGTGAAAAAATTAAACATAAGGTCAGAAGAGGAGAAAACCTTGGCTCTATCGCTTCAAAGTACAATTGTACGGTAAAACAGCTAAAGCTATGGAACAATTTGAATTCCAATACTATCTACCCAAATCAAACCCTTGTCATTAATGGAGATAACTCGGGTGCAAACTCCGATAACCATTATGCTTCCGGAACAGCCGACGGATATATTTACTATGTTGTGCAACCCGGAGATACTCTATGGGAAATCGCCAAAAAGTATCGGGGTGTTTCAGTAGAAGATTTAAAACGAATAAACAACCTCAGAAACAGTAATTCAATCAAACCCGGGCAAAAATTAAAAATTGCTTTGGCAGGATAATGCATTTGCTTTTATCAATAAAATTCAATCATTATGAGGAATAAACAAATTTCATTTTTTTTGATCTTTTTGGTTTTATTGCCGACGGGCATTTTTTATTCCTGTGACAGCGATCGTTCAGGGCTAAAGCCTTCTACAGGTAAAACTAATGAAATAGTCGTTGTTACCAACAGCGAAACACTGTGGAAAGGTCGCGTTGGTTCAGAAATCAGTAGTTTTTTTGGTAATTACCAGGAAGGATTGCCTCAACCTGAAAAGATTTTTGATCTTGCACATGTTCCTGAATCAGGCTTCTCGCAAATGTTTAAAACCCATCATAATATTTTTATTCTGGACATCAATCCAAAGTTTTTATCACCAGTTATCGAAACCAGGGAAGATTTTTGGGCAAAACCACAACGCATAATCAAAATGACAGTTGCTGACGAAAAAACCTTTTTTACCGAATTTGACTTACGTAAAGAAGCCTTTATGGATTTATTCAATTCCAATGAGCGTCGGAGAGCAGTTTTAGCTTTTGGAACAATCAGAGACGTTAACATTCAAAATCAATTAAAAAGTACTTTTGATATTGATTTAATGATACCCAAAAGCTTTATGGTTGCTGCCATTGATGATGATTTTGTATGGTTGCGGCGGGAAGCTCAAAATTTTAGTCAGGGTTTACTTGTTTACTTCTATCCATATACGGATACACTGGCTTTTGAGCCGGATCAAATTATTAATCTGCGCAATCATTATACAAAAGCCAAAGTATTAGGACCTTTAGACGGCTCTTTCATGAAAGTTTCGATGGTTGAGCCTCCAATGGTCCGCCGGATAAATTTCAATGACAACTTTGCTGTAGAAATGCGCGGCCTGTGGGAATTGGAAGGAGATTTTATGGGAGGTCCTTTCATTAATTACACCATGGTAGATCAGAGGAAAAATCGGGTTGTCACGATTGATGGTTATGTTTATCACCCAAACAAGGAGAAAAAAGATTTGCTCCGGCAACTTGAAGCTTTAATTTTCACCCTGTCTTTCCCCGAGGATCGTCGTGAAGAATCTGCTACAGTCAGGTAGATTCAGATCGTACTAAAGTTTATTCAATGAGAAATTAGAGTGCATGTGCTTGATTTGCAGCAACTAATTTGCGCTGATTAAGTCTATGCAAATCAGCGATTAATATAATTGGTCTTCAGGATATTACGGCAAAAAAAAACCCCCATTTCCAGGGGGTAGGGTGCAAGATGGGATTCGAACCCACGACCCTCGGAACCACAATCCGATGCTCTAACCGGCTGAGCTACATGCACCGTATATATTGATTGTTGACTTGTCAAACTTAAAATAGATGTCATCTTCTTAATGAAGAATCAGGAACGGGCTGCAAAAATACAAATTTTTGATTTTCCTCACAGGTTCTCTAAAAAAAAGTTATTCCGCTTTAAAAGGATAAGTGCTTGCAGTTTTTGGCGGGTCTCTTGTTTTTGCAATAACCTTTTTGAAGATGAAATTTTATGCCAAAATAGACATCGTAGCCGTATAAATCACTGACTCCCAGAATCGATGCAAGGTTATCCGTTCCAACGAAAAAATACTTGTACCTGCCATGTAAGCCAACGTGAAGATGTTCAAATTCGTAATAGGATAAAGGAAGGGCAATTTCAAATTTTTCAGCTTCATACCTTAATCCAAGGTAACCTTGTTTTGGTGTTCTTACCTGAAAATTTCCACTTTTGACAGGGAGAATGAGTGCACCTGAAAGATACCAGTTTGGAAAATATTGGAAGTCGGCCTGTAAGCTTAGAGAGGTAGGTAAATTGATCTGAATGTCGTTTCTCCCTGTTGACGAAGCCAGGGAATCTCCGTAAAATACTTTGCTCAACTGGCTGGTCAGGGTGTTGATGTTGTTGAAGCTGGTTGTATCCACCCGATTCCAGTTGACCGATACATTTTCGAATTCTTGTTCTAAAACGTTTGATGAATAATTGATACTCCCCAAATCAAGCAGCGAAATTCCAATTTTGAAAAGGTAAGGGCGTTGATCATACTCGCAATTTCGGGAAGGTGGTGGCAAATAATATGATTTCAAATTTCTCCGGTAGGTAATTCCAAAATCAAAAGCATTTCCACGACCTTTAAAGAAAGGCGATGGTCCGGGATAATCATTGGAAGAATAATCGAGTGGTAAGGAAAAACCTAATCTGGTGTTCAGATTGCGAAATTCGAGTCTCGAGTCACTGAAAAGCGTAAAATCAACATCATTGATGTTGGCATAGGCTCCGGAATGTCCTGTCAGCCTTCGGTAATTTGCTCCAACTGACCAGTTGTCCAACACTCCCCGTTTTAAAATATAGGAATAATTTAAACCTGTTTCAATCCATGCAAGAGCAGCCAGATTAAAATCTTTTCCGGAAATGTCGAGATTATGGAGAGGGAGATGATCCAGACCTTCGAACACCATAACAGCAATTTCAGATGGCAGATCATACACAGAGGTCATAACTACACCGCGGTTAAACAGCCCAAAAGAATGCTGACCCAATGAAAGTGAAAAGGAAGGTCCGATGACTTCGGTTTTGACAAATGCGTAGATAAGGTCGTATTTTTCACTGTAATCCACTCCTTGACCCCGTATTGCTGTGGATGGGAAAATGGGATTAGTGCTAAGCAAATTGCCAAGTTTGAAATCTTCTTTGTGAATGAAAATGAAATTATTATTTACCGAAAGCCCTGCCGAGAAAAAATTAATATCAAGAAAAACCTTTGAATTGGCAGTGGATGTAGGGTTTAAGTGAACGCCATAAATTCCGCTGAAATTGCTCATTGACTGCCCAAACTTTACCTGACCAAAAATCTGGAATGGCATTATCTGACTAATAAAAAACAGTATTGAAATCCATTTATTCTGCACAAAAAGTCTGAATGTAGTACTTTTAATCAACCGGTTACCTATCAAAGCATAGTATTAGAAAGATTTCAAGATGCCTGATGCATCAAAAGTTGCAAAGCAAGTTAAAACTAACGCATAAGAACAAGGATTTGTTATTTTTAACACTTTGGGGAGGTTATTGGGGGAAAGTTAAGTGAGTATTGGTTCTTACAGAAATTAAGCTTTTGGATTAATAATCTGCTTTTTATTTAAAATAAAATTCATGTTAATTTGCAAAAAAATTGAATATGGAGGTATCCAGGGTTTTTGATTTACTCGATCACCAGTCTTTTCATTTCCCTAAAACAGATGCTCTCGCCAGTAAAAAAAACGGAGAGTGGGAAAAATACAGTACAGCTGAATACGTGAAAATGTCCAATCTCTTTGGTATTGGCCTGATGGCATTGGGTTTCAGGAAAGGAGATAAGATTGCAACTGTTACCAACAACAGACCGGAATGGAATTTCGCCGATATGGGTATGTTGATGACGGGAGTGGTACATGTTCCGATTTATCCTACTATTAGTCTGGAAGAGTACAAGCACATTTTATCTCATTCTGATGCAAAAGCAATCATTATTTCTGACAAATCACTCTTTAACCGGCTCGAAGAAGTGATAAAAGAAATTAAAACAATCGAACGTATTTTTACTTTTAACGACGTTGAAGGAGTACCAAACTGGCTGGAAATCATAGATCAGGGTGAGCTTCATCAAAATAAACTCAAACCGGTTTTGGATTCTGTCAAGAACTCGATTTTACCTGATGATATAGCAACCATAATTTATACTTCAGGTACAACAGGATTATCAAAAGGAGTCATGCTTTCTCACAAAAATCTTGTTTCCAATTTTATTGCCACTTCCAGGATACAACCTTTGAACTGTAATCATAAGGTTTTGAGTTTTCTCCCTTTATGCCACATCTACGAGCGAATGTTAAATTATCATTACCAGTATCTTGGTATTAGTATTTATTATGCCGAAAACCTTGGTACAGTGTCAGCCAATCTTAAGGAAATAGAAGCTGATGGCTTTACAACGGTTCCTCGTATGCTCGAAAAAGTTTACGACAAAATTGTTTCGAAAGGAAAAGACCTTTCACCTCTCCGAAAAACAGTTTTTAACTGGGCATTGAAATTGGGTTTCAAGTATGAATTGAATGGTCAAAACGGCATTTTGTATGAATTCAAACGCAGGATTGCAGACAGGCTGGTGTACAGGAAATGGAGGGATGCATTGGGAGGGAAAATCAAAATCATTATTTCGGGTGGAGCAGCATTACAACCAAGGCTTTCACGAATTTTTTGGGCGGCAGGACTAAAAGTGGTTGAAGGCTATGGGTTAACTGAAACAGCACCTGTTATCGCTGTCGGGTTCCCGTTTTGGCCGGATATTAAATTTGGTACTGTTGGGCCGATACTTGACGGAGTTGAAGTGAAATTTTCAGAAGAAGGGGAAGTACTGGTCAAAGGACCGAACCTCATGCTGGGCTATTACAAAGATATTGATTATACAAATGAGGTGATAGACAGTGAAGGCTGGTTCCATACCGGAGATATTGGTTACCTGGAAGAAGGCCGATTTTTGAAGATTACCGATCGTAAAAAAGAAATCTTTAAACTTTCTTCGGGTAAATATATTGCTCCCCAGTTAATTGAAAACAAATTCAAGGAATCTATTTTTATTGAACAAATCATGGTAGTGGGGGTTAACGAAAAATTTGCAAGTGCATTGATCTCCCCCGATTTCAATCATTTACATTTTTGGGCAACCAAACACAAAGTACATTACCGCGATAATGAAGACCTGATAAAAAATTCATTGGTTCTTGCCCGCTATCAGAAAGAAGTAGATAAAACTAACCGAACACTTGGTGAGCATGAAAAAATTAAGCGCTTTCGCCTGGTATGTGAAGAGTGGAATCAGCAAAACGGAGAGCTTTCTCCGACACTAAAACTCAAGCGGGCTGTAATTTATAAAAAATATGATCATCTTCTTCGGATGATTTACAATTATGCTAAAAACGGAGACTGATTTATACATTTTAACAAGTTAATTTTTCAAAATGTCCAACCTAAAACTTAATTTTCTGCAAAGCCTCATCGGGCAACATTTGGATAATTCACCTTCACCGGTAGGAGTATGGCTGAACGGGAAACTTAAAGCAGTTTCACCGGGTTCGGCAACTGTTGAATACACCGTAAGAAAAGAAATGACAAACCCGCTGGGAACATTGCAGGGCGGTGTTTTTGTGGTTATGATGGATGATGCCCTTGGGGTAGCTGTTTACAGCCTCGGAAAAGACAAATTGTATGTTTCTTCGAATTTTTACATCGATTTTTTGGCAGGAGTTAACGAAGGAGAACATCTTGTTGTCAGAGCCGAGGTGTTGCGTGAAGGAAACACAGTGCTCAACGTAAATATCATTGCCGAAAATCCTGAAGGTAAAATGATAGCTGCTGGCAAATGCAATTTGATCTCCAAAGATTTTGACGGGATCAAACTTCCTTTATACAAGGGAATGGATAAAAAATACCCCGGTCTTATTTATCAGCAGGATTGCTGAAGCTCGTTCTTGAGCTCTTCAATGGCTTTGATTGAGTTTGTATCAGCAGCAGTATTGCCTTGCTCAATAATTTTTAAAGCAAGATCCTGTGCGGAAGCATTTTCCGGTAATTCCATAAACGCTTTGTTAATCAAGTAAATAGCTAGATCGGAAGAGCGTCGTGTAGGGAAAGAGTGTGTTCGG
>ERZ795053.551-NODE-551-length-48267-cov-10.613582_pt1 | contig 48267 bp, 45 predicted proteins | sample MGYA00375137_ERZ795053 | MGnify/ENA primary metagenome ERZ795053 (study PRJEB30182, sample SAMN05720284) | activated sludge metagenome | isolation source: Anaerobic digester | place: Hong Kong | collected 2014-12-17 ...
GCAGGCACATCAGGATGCCTGAGAAGTGCGGCGTATCGTTCAGGCATCCTGATGTGCCTGCGGGCGATGTTGGGATTGCCCTGGAGTCGTGCTGGGGTGCTGCCAGTTCATGCGGGGGCAGGCACTGGGCCGGAAAGCCTTCTGCAAGTCCTCTGGCAGTTTTCCTGGCTATCGGACTGGTCTCAACCATTGTCCTTGAGTTCGCGAACACGGCGATCCTGAACCGGTGGTCTTATGCGAACGAAATGCCCCGCTTGCCGGTCCTCGGAACCGGTCTGGCTCGGATCCTGCAATGGCTGATCGCCCCACCCTTCGCCAAATGGCCTCGGGAACAAGATGCGCGAATGGTTTGATCAAGCCAACCTGCCAAAATGCACATCGCATGGGCTGAGAAAGGCAATCGCCAGGCGTCTGGCCGATGCGGGTGCACCCCCCACGAGATCATGGCGGTCACAGGCCACACGACGCTCGCTGAGGTGACTCGCAATACACAGGAAGCAAATCGTCCTAACTTGGCGAACGACGCCATGACGTGTTTGAAGTAGAACTCCCGACGAACAAAACTCTGGCGAACCTATGAAAAACGTTCGCCAACAAAACCACTAAACCCCTAAGAAAAAAGAAGAAGAAATGTGGGTGGCGGAGACGAAGGGATTCGAACCCTCGAGACGGTTTCCCGTCTGCACCCTTAGCAGGGGTGTGCCTTCGACCACTCGGCCACCACTCCGCCTGCCGCTCTATCAGGGGTCCGGGGGACGAAACAAGGGCTAAGTCGCACATCCGCTCGGGAAATCCGTGGTTGCCGCAAAGCGGGCGGGGCCGGCCGGGCTATTGAACGCAACCTCCGGCACCCGGCGAGGGATACCTGGCGGGTGTGCCTGGAACATGGAACGCGCCGCCGTGCCCCGGTGACCCTTTCGCGCTGCGGCCCGCCTGGCTCAGGGTCGCGCGGGCGCGCGGCGGCGGGCGGACCCCGGCCGGCCGGGCAGCGCCAGCGCGTGATCACCCCGCGCCGTCCGGGCGATGACATTGCCTTTCGAGACGACGGCAAGCCGGGCCGGGCGCAGGCGCAGCGCCTCGGTCGGGTTTCCGGCGTCAAGAACGACGAGAGAGGCCATGGCCCCGGGCCGGATCCCGTAACCCTCCAGGTTCATGATCCTCGCATTGCCTTCCGTCACCATCTCGAAGCATTTCGCCATTTCGGAAGGATGGGTCATCTGGGCGACGTGAAGGCCCATGAAGGCGACGTCCAGCATGTCGGCCGTCCCCAGCGAATACCAGGGGTCGAGGACGCAATCCTGACCCCAGCCGACGGTGATCCCCTGGGCCAGCATTTCCTTCACCCGGGTCAGGCCCCGGCGCTTGGGAAAGCTGTCGTGGCGGCCCTGAAGGGTGATGTTGATCAGGGGGTTGGGGATCGCGCACAGCCCGCTTTCGGCGATCAGGGGCAGCAGCTTGGAGACATAGTAATTGTCCATCGAATGCATCGAGGTCAGGTGGCTGCCCGCCGCGCGTCCGCCCAGCCCATGCCGCGTCACCTCGGCCGCCAGCGTCTCCACATGGCGGCTGAGCGGGTCGTCTGTCTCGTCACAGTGCAGGTCCAGCATCAGCCCGCGTTCTGCCGCGATCCGCGCCAGATCCCGCACGCTGTCGCGACCGTCTTCCATGGTGCGCTCGAAATGCGGGATGCCGCCCACCACCTCGACCCCCATGTCGAGCGCGCGGATCAGGTTTTCCCGGCCCGTCGCGGTGCGGTAAAGCCCGTCCTGCGGAAAGGCGACAAGCTGCAGGTCGATGTAGTCGCGCACGCGCCGCTTGACCTCCAGCATCGCGGTGACGCCGCGCAGGTGGTCGGGCGTGGTGTCGACATGGGTGCGGATCGCCAGAAGCCCCATGCCGGCCGCCCAGTCGCAATAGGCCAGCGCGCGTTCCACCATCTCCTCGACCGTGGCGATCTCGCGCAACTCGCCCCAAAGCGAGATGCCTTCCAGAAGCGTGCCAGAGGCGTTGACGCGCGGCAATCCGTAGGAGAGCGTCGCGTCCATGTGGAAATGCGGATCGACGAAGGGGGGGCTGACAAGATCGCCGGCCGCCTCGATCACCGTGCCCGCTTCGGCGCCGTCCAGCCGCTCCACCGCGGTGATCCGGTCGCCCTTGATGCCGATGTCGGCCACGCGGCCATCGGGCAGGGTGCCGCCCCTGACGATCAGATCGAACATCACCGTTCCCCCTTGTTGTAGGGCACCATCAGCGCCGCCGGCACCTCGGCCCGCCGCGACATCAGGATCAGCGCCAGGATCGACAGCGCAAAAGGCATCATGAGGAAAACCTGATAGGGCACATGCGCCCCGATCGGCATCTGCTGAAGCCGGATCTGGAGCGCGTCGAAAGCCGCGAAAAGCACCGCGCCGAGCATGGATTTCCACGGTTTCCACGCGCCGAAGACAACCAGCGCGATGCAGATCCAGCCGCGTCCGTTCACCATCTCGAAAAAGAACGAATTGAAGGCGGACATGGTCAGGAATGCGCCGCCCACCGCCATCAGCCCAGATCCCGCCATCACCGCCCCAAGCCGCAGGCCCGTGACCGACAGGCCCTGCGCCTCGACCGAGGCGGGGTTTTCACCCACCGCGCGCAGGGCAAGTCCAAGGGGCGTGCGGTACAGGACGAAGGCCACCGCCGCCACCGTCGCGAAGGCGAGGTAGGTCAGCGGCGTCTGGCTGAAAAGTGATGGGCCGACCAGCGGGATAGCCGACAGGACCGGCACCGGCCATTCGGCAAAGGCCTCGATCCGGGGGGGAGAGGTGACTTCGGGCAGGGCGAGGCGATAGGTGAAATAGGTCATGGATGTCGCCAGAAGCGTGACGCCCAGCCCGACCACATGCTGCGACAGGCCGAAGGGCACGGTCAGCACGCCCTGAAGCGCGCCGAAGGCCATGCCGACCAGAAGTGCCATCAGGACGCCCGCAGGCAACGGCAACCCCGAATAGACCGCGAACCAGCCGGTAAAGGCGCCCGCGATCATGATCCCCTCGATCCCGAGGTTCAGAACGCCGGCGCGTTCGCAGATCAACTCGCCCATGGTGGCGAAGATCAGGGGGCTCGCGATGCGGATCGCCGCCGCCCAGAAGGTTGCAGACAGAAGAATGTCGAAGATTTCCATCATCCCCTCCTGACCCGGACCCGCGACAGAAGAAGCGCGAGCACCATGAACAGAAGCGCCGCCGCCATCAGCGCGTCGGCGATGTAGGTTGGCACGCCGATCGCCCGGCTCATCGAATCCGCGCCGACGAAGACGCCTGCGACGAACAGCGCCGAGACGACGACCCCCAGCGGGTTCAGAAGCGCCAGCATGGCGACGATGATCCCGGTGTAGCCAAAGCCGGGCGACAGATCGAGCGTCAGGCTCCCCTTCAACCCGGCGACCTCCGACCAGCCCGCCAGCGCGGCCAGCCCGCCTGACAGCAGCGCGGTCTTGATCATGATCCGTCCGACCGGCAGCCCGGCAAAGCGCGCGGCCTCAGGGTTCAGGCCGACGGCGCGCATCTCGTATCCAAGCGTGGTTCGGGTCTGCACGACCCAGACGCCCAGGGCCGCGACAAGGGCCAGCAGGAACCCCCAGTGCAGCCGCAGCCCCTCCATGATCCGCGGCAGCCGCGCCTCGGCGATCAGCTTTTGCGACTTGGGCCAGCCCATGCCGGCGGGATCCTTCATCGGCCCTTCCAGCAGATACGACACGAAGAGAAGCATGATGAAGTTGAAAAGAAGCGTGGTGACGACCTCGTCCACCCCGAACCGCAGCTTCAGCGTGGCGGGGCCGAGAAGCACAAGCGCCCCCGCCAACGCCGCGAACAGGGCCGAGACCGGCAAGAGCAGCGGCCAGGGCAGGCCAAGCGCGCCGGTCCCCAGAAGGACGGTGACGATCGCACCGGCGTAAAGCTGCGCCTCCGCCCCGATGTTCCAAAGCTTCGCGCGGAAAGCCACGGCGACGGCCAGGCCGGTAAAGATCAGCGGCGTCGCGCGGTTCAGCGTTTCGAGAAGCGCGAATTTCGATCCAGCGGCGCCCTTGATCATCAGGCCAAGCACGGCCAGCGGGTCTGCCCCCGCCGCCAGTGCCAGCGCCATCGCGAAGGCAAGCGTGGCTCCAAGTGCTGCCGCCGGAAAGCCCAGCGTCCGGCCAAGGCCGGGGTCTGCAACCGGTTCAAGCCGCATGTCCGGCCTCCTCGAATCCATGCCCGGCCATCCAGACACCCAGTTCGGCGGGCGTCATGGTCCCGCGCGCGAAGCCGGGCGACAGGCGGCCTTCGGAAATCACGTGGATCACGTCCGACAGGGCCATCACCTCGTCCAGATCCTCCGAAACAAGCAAGACCGCCGCACCTTCGTCGCGCGCCCGCAGCAGGCGCTGATGGACATAGGTGACCGCCCCGATATCGAGGCCGCGCACCGGCTGGTTCGCAAGGATGATCTTCGGTCCGCGTTCCAGTACCCGGCCCAGGATCAGCTTTTGCATGTTGCCCCCGGACAGAAGCCGTATGCGCGTCGCGGGGCCGGGGCAGCGCACGTCGTAGGTCGCGATGATGTCCGTGGCGAAGCCTTCGGCGGCGCGCCAGTTCATCCACCCCCGGCGGCTGAACTTGCCGTCGCCGTAGCTTTCGAGGATCGCGTTCTCGGTCAGCGTGAAATCGGCGATGGTGCCGGTCTTGTGCCGGTCTTCGGGGATGCGGGCGACCCCGGCATCGACCGCGCGGCGGGGCGACCAGCCCTCGACCGGGGCGCCGGACATCTCCATCTCTCCTGCCTCGGGCAGGTCCAGCCCACCGACCAGCGCGGCAAGCGCGGCCTGACCGTTCCCCGACACGCCGGCAAGCCCGGTGATCTGCCCCGCCCGCAGGTCAAGCGTGATGCCCTTCAGCCCCGTCGCATTGCCGCGCGCGGGGGTGGAGACGGCGCGCAACGCCATGAGGACCGGACCCGGCGCATGGGGCCGCACCTCGAGCGCGGCCACTTCCGCCCCGACCATGAGCGTTGCCAGCTGATGCCTGTCGGTATCGGCGGTCCGCACCTCGCCAACCAGCTTGCCGTGGCGCAGGACAAGCACGCGGGACGAAATCGCCATCACTTCGTGCAGCTTGTGACTGATGAAGATCACCGACATGCCGCGCGCTACCGCCTTGCGCAGCGTGGCAAACAGGTCGTCCGCCTCCTGCGGGGTCAGGACGGCTGTCGGTTCGTCAAGGATGAGGATCCGCGCCTCGCGGTAAAGCGCCTTGAGGATCTCGACCCGCTGCCGTTCGCCGACGCTCAGGCTGCCCACCCGCGCGTCGGGATGAACGGCCAGCCCGAAGTCGCGCGACAGCTCTTCGACCCGACGGCGCGCGGCGGCGCGCCCCCGGCCCAGCCGCCACAGGGGTTCGGTCCCCAGGACGATGTTTTCCATCACCGTCAGGTTGTCAGCCAGGGTGAAATGCTGGTGCACCATGCCGACGCCGGCCGCCAGTGCCGCGCGCGGATTGCCGGGGGCAAGTGGCGCGCCGAACAGTTCGACCGCGCCCTCGTCGGCCGAATAGTGGCCGAAAAGGATGTTCATGAGCGTGGTCTTGCCCGCGCCGTTTTCGCCCAGCAGCGCGATCACCTCGCCCTCGTGAAGGTCAAAGGTGATCGCGTCGTTGGCAACCAGCGGTCCGAACCGCTTGGTGATACCCGATAGGCGCAGGACGACCCGCGCCTGCGCCTGCCCGCCCATCAGCCCGCGGTCGGTTCGTTGTCGTTGATCTCGACGGTGAAGCTGCCGTCCTTGATCGCCGCCTCGCGTTCGGCGACCAGCGCCATTGCCGCCTCGGGCACCTTGCCCTCGAACGTGCCAAGCGGCGCCAGCGAACAGCCGCCGTCCTTCATCTGCGAGTAGACGCCGTAGTTGTCCGCCGTGAAGCTGCCGTCCAGCACCTTCGCCAGCGCGGCGTTGAAGGTCGGTTCAAAGTGCCACAGCGCCGAGGCGACAACGGTATCGGGATAGTCGGCCTGCGTGTCGATCACGTTGCCCACCGCCAGAACGCCGCGTTCTTTCGCTGCGTCCGACACACCGAAGCGTTCGGCGTACATCACGTCCGCGCCCGCATCGATCATCGCAAAGGCGGTTTCCTTGGCTTTCGGGGGATCGAACCAGGATCCGATGAAGCTGATCTGGAACGCCGCGTCGGCCCGTGTTTCGCGCACGCCGGCCATAAAGGCATTCATCAGGCGGTTCACCTCGGGGATCGGGAAGCCGCCGACCATGCCGATGCTGCCGCTTTTCGTCATGGCGCCGGCGATGATGCCCGACAGATAGGACGCGTCCTGGATGTAGTTGTCGAAGACGGCCAGGTTCGGGTAGGCCGGATCGGGCATGAAGCTCGATCCCATGAGGAAGGCGACCTCCGGGTAGTCGCCCACGACTTCGCGCGCCTCGTCCTCGACCCCGAAGATCTCGCCCACGATCAGCTTCGCGCCGCCCTCAGCATATTCCCGCATGACGCGGGCGTAGTCGGTGTTCGCGGTGTTTTCGGAATAGGTGTAGGTCACCGCGCCTGCGTCCTGCTGGGCGACGGCGGCCTTGTGGATGCGGCTGACCCACTGCTGTTCGACCGGCACTGTATAGATGCCCGCGACGCTGACGGGATCCGCGGCCAGAAGGCGCGAGGGCAGGCCAACAAGCCCGGTTGCCGTCAGGGCCCCGGTGGTCTGCAGCAGTCTGCGGCGCGACAGGCCCGGCCTGGCCGTTGAGTTCTGATTCATTGTCTTTCCCCGTTGTTGATATTTTTTACTATTTGGTCAAACTTTGTCGATTCGGGCAAGCGCCTTCGCAACCAGCCCAGCATATGCCTTGATCCTGCCGGGGCCAGAGCGTTCAGTGCGCCTTGCGTCCGCCAGCGTCAAGGAACCAGTCGTCGGGGTAGGGATACCACCAAGCCTGGATTTGCGGCTTGTGGTCGATGATCACCATTTTCGACCGGCGGAAGGCATCCAGCCCCTGCCGCCCCAGTTCCCGCCCGAGCCCCGATGCCTTCCAGCCGCCGAAGGGCAGGGCGTCGTTGTCGATAAGCGGGTTGTTGACCCAGACCATTCCGGCCTCCAGCCGGTCCGCGGCCTCCATCGCCTCGTCGAGCCGCGTGGTGAAGACCGAGGCGCCAAGCCCGAAGGGCGACGCGTTTGCGCGCGCCACCGCCTCGTCGAAATCCCGGACACGGACGACCGATGCGACAGGGCCGAAGCATTCCGTGCGCAAGATCTCCATCTCGTCGGTGCAGCCGGTCAGGATCGTCGGTTCATAGAACCAACCCTTGGGCAAGCCGGGCGGGATGCGCCCGCCGGTCACCACCGACGCGCCGCGCGCGCGGGCGTCATCGACCAGGCGCATGACCTTGGCGCGGGCGGCCTCGCTCACCAGGGGGCCGATCTCGGACCGGCCCAGCCCGTTGCCGATCCGCAGGCCGCGGGTGATGCGGGCGAACTCTGCGACGAAGGCGTCGTGAACCGCGTCCACCACATAAAATCGTTCGGCAGAGGTGCAGACCTGCCCCGTCAGGTGGAATGCCGCCGTCACCGCCCCCGCCGCGGCGACGTCAAGCGGCGCGCTTTCGCACACGATCATCGGATCGCTTCCGCCGGCCTCGATCACCGCGGGCTTCATCGCGTCTGCCGCCGCCGCCCCGACCGCGCGCCCCGCCGCGACCGATCCGGTGAACGCGACAGCATGGGTCCTCGGCGATGCGATCAGCCCCTCGGCCAGCGCCGCACCGCCCGGCAGACAGGCGACAAGGCCCTCTGGCAAGCCGTTGAAGTGCTTCATGAACTCCAGCGTGGAAAGCGTGGTGGCGGGCGCCGGCTTGATGACGCAGCCATTGCCCGCCGCCAAAGACGCCGCGACTGTCCAGCACATCAGCAGCACCGGGAAGTTGAACGGCATGATATGGACGGAAACGCCATAGGGTTCATAGCGCGCGTGCTGGAACGATCCTTCCTGCGTCGTGCCCGCGACCTTTCCCGCCTCGTCGCGCGCCATCTCGGCATAGTAGCGGAAGATCGGCGCGCAGTTCGCAATCTCTCCGATCGCCTCGGGATAGGGCTTGCCCATCTCGCGGCTCATCAGGATCGCGGCGGGGCGGTGGTCGGCCGCCTCGATCCGGTTCGCCAGATCGTGCAGCGCCCTTGCCCGCGACTTGGCGTCAAGCCGCTTCCACCCCGCCTGCGCGGCGTTGACAGCGCGCAGGACCGCCTCCGCCTCTTCCTCGGTCGTCTCGGCGATGCGACCGACCTCCTCCAGCGTGGCGGGGTCGATGACCGGCCGGGCGGCGGCGGCAAGCGGCCGGTAGCCGGGCGCGAGGTAGAAGGCGGGGGTGGCGGGATCGAAGATCATCGGGCCTCAGCGGATCATGTAGACTTTCTTGATCGTCTCGTGGACGGTGCAGACGCCCTTCCAGTCCTGCGGAAAGAACGCGGCGGTATCGGGCGTGATCTCAATGACCTCGCCGCTTTCGTGGACGTAGATGCAGCGCCCTTCGAGGAAGTGGCAGAATTCGTCCCGCGTGACATGGCAAAACCATTTGCCCGGCGTGCAGACCCAAAGCCCGCATTCGCTTTGCCCGCCCGGCCCCTTGTGGATCACCCGGCCCGAGGTGCGGCTTTCACCCTCCAGCATGGTCGGGATCACCCCCCAGTCGACCAGATCCGTCTCGTCCAGCGGCTTGCGCATCAGTGGTGTGGTGGTCATGGCTGTCCTATCTGCCCGCGAGGGCCTTGGTGACGGTTCTGACGACGGCTCGGCGGGGTCATTCCCCGGCCTCCCTGTCGGTCAGGTAGTAGGTGTTGCGCATGGTTTCGTGCACCTCGCATTCGCCGGCCCATCCGGCTGGGAAAAACACGGCTGTTCCGGGGGTTACGTCGATGACCTCGCCGTTGTCGGCGCGATAGGTGGCGCTGCCCGCGACGAAGTGGCAGAACTCGTCGCGCGGGATCGACAGGCGCCACCTGCCCGGCGTGCAGACCCAGATGCCGATCTCGGGCCGGTTGCCCGGCCCCTTGTGCACCAGCTTGCCCGAAGACCGGGATGCGCCTGCGATGGCGTCGGGCTGAACGCCCCAGTCGACCAGATCCGCGCGCGTCGAGGCGTCGTGAAGATGCGGGGCACTGGTCACTTTGCGAGCGCCGCAAGCAGTTTCGCCGCCTTTGCGGGGCCGTTCTGGCCCTGCATATGGGCCGAGGTCGCCGCCAGCTTCGTCTTCATGGCGGGATCGGAAATGCAGGTTTCGAGCTTTGCGATCAGCTCCGCCTCGGTCCAGTCGTAGCGCGGCATCTTGAAGCCGTGACCGGTTTCCTGCACCCGCGTGGCGTTGTCGTGCCCGTCCCAGACATAGGGCATGATGATCGCCGGCTTGCCGAAATAGAGGCATTCGGTGAAGGAGTTGTTGCCACCGTGATGGATCACCGCATCGACCTGCGGGATGACGGAGGGCTGCGGGAACCAGCCCGCGACATGCACGTTGCCCGGCAGGTCGCTGTATTCGCCCGCATAATCGCCGATGTTCACCAGCGCGCGAAAGCGCGAGTTGCCGATCGCCGCGATGATCCGTTTCAGAAGATCGGTATCCCCCGCGCCAAGCGATCCGAAGGAGACATAGATCAGCGGGCCGTCGTTGTTCTTGGCGAAGGTCGGAACCTCGTAGGGGTCTTCCTTGCGCACGCACCCTTCAAGATACTGGAAGCGCGCGGGGTCCAGGGGGACGTCGCGCTGGAACTTTACCGGTTCGGGGTAAAGCAGCAGGTTCAGATAGGGCGAGGCCTCGAAGAACTGGCCGATCGGATAGGCATCTTCCCCGCAGGTCGCGAGGAAGGTGTTGAAATCGTCGTGGATCGGCTTGATCACCGTGTTGAAGCGGTCGCGGAATGCCTTGTGGCAGGCGTGATCCTTTTCGCCGCAGCCCGACAGGTGGGGGGGAATGCCCTCGTCCTCGATCTCGTTTTCCGAACAGGAGATGACGCGCACCCAGGGCACGCCGTATTGCTTGATCGCGGGAAAGAGGATCACGTTATCCACCGCGATCACATCGGGTTTCACCTTGGCCAGAACTCCGGGCAGGTCCTTTTGTGCCCATTTGGCGCTGTCGACGATCGCGGTCCAGCAGTCCTTGACGTAGTTGTCGATCTGGTCGATGGGCGACTTCCGGAAATTCGGGATGTGGCCATTGATAAAGTCTTCCCAGAATTTTGCCATCTGTTCGGGCGGCATAGGTTCGGAAAGTGCAACCGGATGCGCCTCGAAGCCATAGCCCTGATAGACCTCGACGAAGCCCGGATCGGACAGGAACACCGCCTTGTGCCCCAGCGCCTCGACCGCCTGGGCGATGCCGACGGAATTGAGCGCGGGGCCGAAGGCCGCTTCGGGAAAGAAGGCGAAGGTTTTCTGGGCCATGGGTCTACTCCTGGGTCTAATCGCTGAAATTGCGGGTGTCGGCGTCGTTCCAGCCAAGGGTCACGGTATCGCCCTCCGCCACCAGGCGGCGGTCCGCGTCCTCTGCGGTAAGGCGCACGACAAGCGGGCGGGGCGCAAGCGGCGTGGCGACGTGCAGCATCAGGTCGAGCCCGTGATAGGCCCGCGCGGTGACGCGGCCCTCGGTCGTTCGATCGGCAATCTCCGGGAACAGGCGGATGCGTTCGGGGCGGATCGCAAGGGTGCGGCCTGCCTCCTCGACAAAGTTCATCAAACCAATGAAGTCCGCCGCGTAACGGTTTGCTGGCGTTTCATAAACCTCGTGCGGCGTTCCAACCTGCAAGAGCCGCCCATCCTTCAGAATGGCAATGCGGTCAGCCATGACCAGCGCCTCTTCCTGGTCGTGGGTCACGACGATGAAGGTGATGCCGACCTCGTGCTGAAGCCGCTTCAGTTCCAGCTGCATCGCCGCCCGCAGCTTCTTGTCGAGCGCGCCAAGGGGTTCATCCAGAAGCAGCAGCCGGGGCCGTTTGACCAGCGCGCGTGCCAGCGCCACGCGCTGCCGCTGGCCGCCCGACAGCTGGTCCGGTTTGCGCCGGGCCATCGGCGCCAGTTCGGTGGTCTCCATGATCTCGCCCACCCGCGCGGCGATCTCGGCCCGCGGCAGGCGCTCCATCTCAAGCCCGTAGGCGATGTTCCCCTCGACCGTCATGTGCGGGAAAAGTGCGTAGGACTGGAACATCAGGTTCACCGGGCGGCGGTTCGGGGCCACATGGGCGATATCCGCGCCATCGAGCCGGATCGCGCCCTCCTCTGGCGTCTCGAACCCCGCCAGCATCCTCAGAAGTGTCGTCTTGCCCGACCCGGACGCACCCAGAAGCGCGAAGAACTCGTTCTCGCGGATCTCCAGCGACAACCTGTCCACGGCCGTCACCCGGCCGAAACGCTTGGTCACGCCATCGATGGACAGAAACCTCGTCACGGCGCGATCACCCCCTTGTTGAGCCGCTGCGCCAGCGTCAGCGCGCTGACCGAGACCAGCATGACGATGGTGGCAAGCGCGTTGATCTCCGGCGTGACGCCAAAGCGGATCATCGCGAAGATCTGCATGGGCAGTGTCGTCGATGCGCGCCCTGCGCCGGCGGTGAAGAAGGCAATGATGAATTCGTCGACCGACAGCGTGAAGGCCAGAAGCGCGCCCGCGATGACGGCGGGCAGGATCAGCGGCAGGGTCACGCGCCGGAAGGTGGTGAAGGCGCTCGCGCCAAGATCCAGCGAAGCCTCGGTCACCGACCAGTCGAAGGTCTTGAGCCGCGCGCGCACCACGGCGGACACGAAGGCAAGGTTGAAGACGACGTGACTGACGACGATCGTATGCAGCCCCATCGGCACTTTGAGAAGCGAGAAGAACGACAGAAGCGCGATGGCCAGCACGATGTCGGGGATGATCATCGGGGCGAAGACCAGCGCCTCCAGGGCGCGGCCTTTGCGGCGGCGGGTTTCGATACCAAGCGCGAGAAGCGTGCCGAGCACCGTCGCGACAAGGGTGGAGACGGTGCCGACGATCAACGTGTTGCCCGCCGCCGACAGGATGTCGCCGTTCGACAGGAGCGCGCCATACCACTTCGCCGAAAACCCGGTCCAGGCGGTCGGCATTCCGCCTTCGTTGAACGACAGCGCCACAAGGACCGCGATAGGCAGATACAGGAAGGCGAAGACACCGCCGAGGACGAACCGCAGGCCGCGCCGGGTGGCAGGGGAACGCTCAGCCATCCGCGACCTCCCTCCGGTCGCCGGATCCGCGTTCGGCGGCCATCGCCTGAAGCGTGAGAAGCCCCATCATGATCGCGATCAGCGCCATCGACAGCGCCGCCCCGAACGGCCAGTCGTTCGCGGTCAGGAACTGGGCGTAGACAAGATTGCCGATCATCTGGAACCGCCCCCCGCCCAGAAGCGCGGGCGTGATGAAATTGCCGATCGACAGCACGAAGACGAAGACGGCGCCTGCCGCGATTCCATGCAGGGTCATCGGCAGGATGACACGGCGGAAGGTGGTGAAGGGCGATGCGCCCAGGTCGCGCGACGCCTCTGCCATTTCCGGGTTCAGCCGGGAAAGCGGCGCATAGCAGGCCAGGATCACGAAGGGCAGGTAGTTGTAGACGAGCCCGGTGATGACCGCCCCCTCGGTGTAGAGAAGCGATGGCGGCTCCCCCTCATACCCGATCATCCTGAGGCCCTGGGTGATCAGCCCCTCGCGGTTCAGAAGCACGATCCAGGCATAGGTGCGGATCAGGTAGTTCGACCAGAAGGGAAGGACGGCCAGAAACAGCAGAAACGGCTGGCGGTGGCGGGGGGCAGCGGCGATGGCATAGGCGGCGGCATAGCCGATGACGACCGCGATCAGCGTTGCGGTGCCCGCGATTCGGGCCGAAGTCAGGAAGATGCCCGCGTAAAGCGGATCGAGCAGAAGCCCGAAGTTTTCCAGCGTGAAGGTGTATTCGATCCCGCCATAGATCCCACGCCGGAAGAACCCCAGCGCGAGGATCAGCCCGCAAGGCACGACCATGAGCGCGGTCAGCCAGGCAAGCGCCGGGGCCATCAGTGCGGTCGAGCGTGCGTTCGAAGGGGTCAAGGCAAGTGTCCGGCAGGGCAGGGAGGGCAGGGCAGGGAGGGCAGGGCGGGCCCGAAGGCCCGCCCGCTACTTCAGTTCGCGGCCTTGATGGCCGAAACGGCCTTTGCGTAGGCGCGCGTCGCCTCGCCGACATCGCGCAGCTGTTCAAGTTTCAGAAGGTCGGCGGGTGTCATGCCCATGTTGGGGTATTGCGCGATCATGTCCGCCGAAAGCCCCTCCATCGCGGCCTGGTTCGGCACCTTGTAAAGGATGTTCTCCGCCGCCCAGCGATGGTTGTTCGCATCGAGGATGTAGTTGATGAACTTGAACGCCCCGTCCTTGTTCTTCGACGCCTTCAGAACCACCATCGTATCGACCCAAAGGTCGGACCCTTCGGCGGGTACGATGAATCTGATGTCGGCATTCTCGGCGATACCGTAGTTGCACCAGCCGTCCCAGGCATGCACGAGCGTCGCCTCGCCCGAGACGAGCTTCGAATAGAAGGTCGTGTCGTCGAAGGCGAGCATGGTCTTTTTCGCCTCGATCAGGTCGGCCGTCACCTCGTCAAGCTTTGCCTGGTCGGTTTCGTTCACCGAATAGCCATGCGCCAGGAACCCCGCCGCCAGAAGCCAGCGGTCGGTGCCCAAAAGCGTGACCTTGCCCGCCTGCGCCTCGGCCGGATGCAGAAGGTCGTTCCAGGACGCCGGTTCGGGCGAGACGAGATCGGAGCGATAGCAAAGCCCGGTCGTGCCCCAGGCATAGGGGACGGAGAAATGGTTGCCCGGATCGTGCGGCAGGTCGGCCGCCTCTGCATAAAGATTGGCAAGGTTCGGAACCTTGGCGGCGTCGATCGGCTCCAAGAGGCCAAGGTTGTTCAGCACCTCTGCGAAGGGCGACGACACGAAGGCCACATCGAACCCCTCGCCACCCGAGGCGATGATCTTGCCCATGATCTCTTCGTTGGTGGCGTGGACGACCATTTCGGCCGCCTCGCCGGTTTCCTTGGCAAAATTCTCGACCGCATCGGGGGCCATGTAGCCATCCCAGTTGGAAATCACGAGGTCGGCAAGCGCCGGCGCGGCCGACACAGAAAGCGCGGCGCCGGCAAGCAGCGCGTGCAGCGGAAGCGAGGTCTTGGTCATGGCTGTTCCTCTCTGGCTGGACTTGTGTGGTCTTTTTTTTGTATTTCCGCCTGCCCTTTTGACATCAGGCAGGGTCTTTCTTGACCAAAGAGTATTATTGAGCGAAAAAATACGTCAACAGAAACCTTGCCGCCAGGGTGCGGCAACCGCGACGGGGCACCAGCGCCATGACCGGACCCGCCGGCCAGACCCCCAGAACCCGGCCCCGCGCCAGCCACCTGGACCTTGCGCAGCGGATTCTGGAGCTTGTCCGGGAAAAGGGGATGCAGGCGGGGGCGCATCTGCCCGAACAGGTGCTGGCCAGTGCGTGCAAGGTGTCGCGCACGCCGGTGAGGGCGGCGCTCGATCTTTTGGTGGAACAAGGGCTTGCGGTGCACGAAGCCAGTTCGGGCTACCGGCTTGCGCCCGGTTTCGCGCCGGGCTCGGCGCTGACGGGGCCCTTGCCGGACGCGGCGGAGGCAGAGCTTGCCCGGCGCATCCTGCGCGACCGCGCGGCGCGACGTCTGGACGAAACCGTGACCGTTGCGGAGCTGATCCGGCGCTATGGCGCGCCGCGTTCGGTCGTCGGCAAGGCGGTTTCGCGGCTGGCCGAAGACGGGCTTCTGACACGCGCGCCGGGGCAGTCCTGGGTCTTCGCGCCGCTTCCCGACGCCCCCGAATCGCAGGCCGACAGCTTCGAGTTCCGCCTGCTTCTGGAGCCCGAGGCGCTGGGCGCGCCGGGGTTCCGGCTGGACCCCGACCGGGCGGCGGCGCTGCGACGGGCGATGGTGGCCTTCCTCGCCGAGCCCGACGACCGGCTGGACCCGCGCGGGTTTCAGGCGCTGGATACCGAATTTCACGGCCTGATCGCGCGCGGCGCGGCCAATCGCTTCGTCGCCGATGCTCTGGGCCAGCATCTGCGGTTGCGCGAACTTCCCGGCGCGACCGCGCGGGCCAATGTCGTCCGGCTCCGGCAGGCGATGCAGGAACATCTTGGCATCCTCGACCAGATGGAAGCGGGACGCCTGGACGTGGCGGCAGACCTTCTCAGGGTCCATCTGCGGCTGTCGCGCAGTCAGCGGCCGCAAGCCGCCAACCGCGGCGCGCCGCCGCTTTTCGGGCTGACCTTCCGGGGCGGCGGCGATGGCTGAGGCGCCGGTGATCGCCTTCTTCCCCGAGGCGAGTTTCGGGGCGGCGCTGAACTGCGTGGGCATCGCCCGCGCCCTTCAGGCGCGCGGCGCGCGGCCGGTCTTCATCTGCCACCCGGGCTTTACCGGCATCTTCGCTGACTACGGGTTTCAGGAATATCACCTGCCGGCGACGGGGGCGCCGCAACCCGCCGACTACTGGCAGGACTTCATCCGCCGTCACTTGCCGCATTTCAACCTGGCCCCCGCCGACCAGATCGAAACCTATGTCGCCCCGACATGGGAGGCGATCGTGGATACCGCCATTCAGGCGGAGGCGCCGCTGGCAGCCCTTCTGACGCGGCTCAGGCCCGATGCGGTGGTGCTGGACAACGTGGTGATGTTTCCCGCCATCGCGCGCGCCGGGTGCCCCTGGGTGCGGGTCGTGTCCTGCGCCGAGACCGAGGTGCCGGACGACGCGGTGCCGCCTTATTGCTCCGGTCTTGCGTCGGCCGACGCCGAAGGCCACGCGGCCTTTCGGGCGCGCTATCTTGGCGCGGTCGGCCCGGTCCAGGATCGCTACAACCGGTTTCGCGCGGGGGCGGGCCTGCCCGCGCTCGCTCCTGGCGCGTTTCTGGAACCCTCGCCGCATCTGAACCTCTTGCTCGCGCCCTCGATCCTGCGCCACCGTCGCGCCCGACCGCTTGACCGGGATCGTTTCGTCTTTCTCGAAGGGGCGGTGCGGCGGGAAGGGCCCTATGACCTGCCGGATTTCCCCAAGGGCGAGGGGCCGCTTGTCTATGTGTCCTTCGGCAGCCTCGGCGCCATGGACATTGCCCTGATGGACCGGATGATCGCGGCCTTCGCAAGGGTTCCGGCGCGCTTTCTGGTCAATGTCGGCGCCTTCCGCGATGCCTATCGCGCGGTTCCGGACAATGTCCATCTGGAGGGGTGGTTTCCGCAGCCCTCGGTGGTCGCAATGGCCGATCTGTTCATCCACCACGGCGGCAACAACAGCTTTTGCGAGGCGCTCTATCACGGTGTACCGTCGTTGATCCTGCCCTATTGCTGGGACGGGCACGACAATGCCGTGCGCGCCGTCGAAACCGGGACGGGCTACAGGCTGGACCGGGCAAGCTGGACCGGGGCGGGGCTGACGGAAACGATCCTCGCGGCGCTGGCGGACAGCGCGATGCGCGACCGGCTGGCGGCCAACGCCGCCCGCATGCAGGCTGAATCCGGCGTCGATCTGGCGGCGGAATGCATCCTGCGCGTGGCGGGGCGGAGGGAGAAGGCGGCCGGCTAGCCCTTAGATCCGGTCGGCCAGATGCGGCAGGAGAAGCCGCAGGTGGTCAAGCGCCTGTTCCAGTGCCCGCGCCCGTGGCATCCGCGCGCCGTGAATATGCATCTGCAGCCACAGGCCGTCGGTCATCGAATCGATGGACCGCGCCAGAAGTTCGGGGTCCGGGCCGCCGCTTGCGGCGACAAGTTCGCGCGCGGCCTCCAGCATGGCGCCCGCGCGTTCGCGCTCCGCGGCTTCGCACAAGCCGCGGTAGACCGGCCGAGCCGCTGCCTCGCCCCAGAACGCAAACCAAAGCGCGAGGGTCCGGCGCGAGCAGACCGCGGTGCCATAGTCGGTCCTGATCAGGCCAAGAACGCGCGCGAGGGGGTCGGCATCGCGAAGCGCCGCCTGCCAGAGTCGCCGGTATTCCGCATTCTGCCGCCGCAGCGTTTCAGCCAGCAGTTCATCCTTCGTGCCGAAATGAAAGACCAACACCCCTTGCGATACGCCCGCGGCCCTGGCGACTTGCGCCAGTGTCGTTCCGGAAATGCCGCGTTCTGCCACGGTGTCGATGACCGCCTCGACAATACGGGACTGCGTGCGTCGACTGGTGGGTGAGATGTTTGTATCCAAAGAAGTCATGAACGCAATATACTATAAAAAAACAGGAAATCCATGAAATATGAGCAGTCGCTCATAATAAATTGACTGTATGCTCAGGTTTTGGTAGGTTTTCCAGACTGACAGGAGGCTTCATGACCACGCATTTGTCGCCCGGGCGTCGCATCCGGGCCGGCGGCCGTGCCGCCCGTCTCGCGCTGAGGGAGGCCGCGCCTGAGCGCGACCGCAAGCCGGTTTGGGCGGGGATAGAAGGGGGGCACTACAACCCCTTGTCGCAGGCCGATGTGCTTGCCATCCACCGTGCCGCACTTGATCTTCTTGGCACCGTCGGCATCGGTCAGGCGACCGCAGACGTGATCGCGCTAGCAACCGCGCAAGGCTGCCATGTCAATTCGCGGGGGCGGCTGGTCTTTCCGGTCGCTTTGGTCGAGGACCTCCTGACAAAGGCGGCGCGCGAATATGTGATCTACAGCCGGGATCCCAGCCATTCCGACCTGCATGTTGGCGGTAGTCGCGTACACTACGCGACCTCGGGGGAGGCAGTATCTGTCCTTGATTTCGAGGCACGCCGCTATCGTCCCTCGACGCTCAGGGACATATACGACACCGCGCGTGTCGTGGATGCGCTGCCGAACATCCATCAATACGGCCAGATGGTCGTGCCGACCGAGATCGAGGATCTGGTCGAGGCTGACATCAATGTTGCCTATGCGATTCTCTCGGGTACTCGGAAGCCGGTCGAACAGGCTGTAAATGCGGTCGAGGCGCTGCCGGCCGTGGTCGAGATGTACGAGATGGTCGCGGGCTCCAGGCAAAAGTTCCGCGACCGGCCGTTCGTGTCGTTCGGGGGCTGCCCGATCGTGTCGCCGCTGCGATTCGCGGCCGACAGCCTTGACGTGATGGTCGCGACGGCGCGGATGGGGCTTGTCTGCGACATTGCCATCGCACCGCAGGCCGGCGCGACTTCGCCCTCCTACCTGGCGGGCTCTCTCGTGCAGGTCACTGCCGAGGCGCTGGCCTGCCTTTGCGTCGTGAACATGGTTCGGCCGGGCAACCCGATGTCCTTTGCCGCATGGCCCTTTACCGTGGATCTCCGGACCGGCGCGTTTGCGGGGGGGTCGGCAGAGGTCGCCGTGCTGATGTCCGCGATTGCCCAGATGGGGCGCTTCTACGACATTCCGACGACCGTCGCGACGTCGATGTCGGATGCCAAGATGCCGGATGCGCAGATGGGCTACGAAAAGGGAATTACGGCCGTTGTCGCCGGACTGTCTGGCGCCAACCGGATTCTCGAATCTGCGGGCATGATGGCCAGCCTGATGGGCGTCTCGTTCGAGGCGCTGGTGATAGACAACGACATGCTCGGCATGGCGCAGCGCGTCATCCGGGGGATCGAGGTGACGGAAGAAACGCTGTCGGTCGCGACGATCAAGGCCGCCGTCCTGGGCGAGGGCCACTATCTGGGCGCGGCAGACACGTTGAAGAGCATGGAGACGGAGTACGTCTACCCCGCTGTTGCCGACAGGGCCTCGGCCCAGGTCTGGGCGGCAGAGGGCGCGCAAACGATGGAGGAACGCGCGCGGGATGTTGCGGCGGACCTGCTGGCGAACCATTTCCCGCAGGCGATTGACCCGGCCCTGGATGCGGCGATCCGTGACCGGTTCCCGATCAGGCTGCCCGCAGACCAGATGCGCCGTGCGAACTGAAACGGGCGGCCCAGGGGCCGCCCGTCCTGCTCTGTCGCGATCGGGCCATTGCGGCCTATTCGACCACCGGGATGATCTCTTCCTCCGTCGGCACCTCACCCTCGGTCGTGCCTTCGGCCATCGTGGTTTCTTCCGGCTCTGGCATCAGGTCGAGCCCCCAGCGCGCACCCATCTCGTCGAAAAGCATTTCCTGCTGCTCGTCGGAAAGCGCCTTGTTCGACTCCTCGATGATGCGTTGCCTGGATGCGTCTAGGAAGTCTGCGTAGGAGTCTTCAAGGGCTGCCGCCTCAAGATCCTGCGCGATCGCGTCCGCTTCGGCCTGCTTTTCGGCCAGGGTGTTGGCGAGGGTCTCCTCGTCCATTGCGTCGCAACCTGAGGTGCACGACACCACACCGTTTTCATCGACGCCGAATTGCGGATCGGCCGCCGGATCGGTGTCAAGGTTCAGGGCGTCCTGGATTTCCTGCGGGGTCGTTGCATCGGGAGCCACATAGCCCGCACCCTCCATGAAGGCGAGTTCGGCGTCCGTCGGGGTCGCGCCCCCGGCGATCTTCGCGGCCAGTTGCACCTGCGCCAGCGCGCCGATCGTCCCGTTGGCATTGCCGTTGGCGATATGGGCATCGAGCGCGGCCTGGTTCGCGTTCATCGCGTTCCACTTGCCCTTCTGGTTCGGCGCTAGCCCGGTCGCGTCCGTCGATGCGACCTTGTTGGCCTTGGACTTCGCTGCGGCGGACTTACCGTTGCTGGCGTTCGACTTGCCATTGTTGCCGCCATTGCCTTTGCCGTTGCCGCCCGCCTTGTCGGACTTGGCGTGCGCCGCGCCGTCCCAGCCAGCGGCGGCGAAAGGACTGACCCCCGGTGCGAAGGCGAGTGCCGTCGCCAGCACGCCGCAGGCCAGAAGCGCCGGAAGTCGCTTTGCCGAAGTCTTGTCTTGGATTGCCATTGCTCGGTTCCTTGCTTTCTTGGCGCGTCCCGTCGTGGTCGCTGCCGGATTGTCGCCGCCTTGGGCATCACGGTAGCAGACGGTGGCGTTTTTCTGTGGCGGGAACTAGGCGGAACAAAGGCGTTGGGCAAAGGGCTGCGCGACAGTAGCTTCACATGGCGCGGATTGTCGCCAAAGCGTGTTTGATGGCGCCGCGCAGATGCATCCTTCGGCAGACTCTTGCCGAAGGCCGGCCGAAGAGTTATCTCCTTGATATTACCCAGGATTGTCTATTCTCTTGTCGCCTCAACCCTGACGCGCATCGGTCTTGATGCCGCGAATCTGCCTGGCAGGAGGTGAGGGCGTGATCTGGCGATCCCGGGAGGACTCGAACCCCCGACCCGCTGCTTAGAAGGCAGCTGCTCTATCCAGCTGAGCTACGGGACCGTCGCCCCCTTTTGCGTCAGACCGGGCCGTCACGCAAGCCGAAGTGTCATGAAGACGCTGTTGGGGTCTTCCACATATCCTTCGAATGGCGGGCATTCCACGAACCCGGCCCGGGCGTAAAGCGCGCGGGCCGCGGCGAAACCCGGCTGCGACCCGGTTTCAAGGCTCAGGCGGGCAAGACCGCGCGCGCGCGCCTCCTCCAGCAGGCGTGAGAGCATCGCCTGAGCCAGGCCGCGCCCGCGTTCCTCGGCCAGGATATGCATCGACTTGATCTCGCCATGGCTGGCGTCCAGGTGCTTCAGCGCGCCCATGCCGACGGCCCGGCCATCTGCCGCGCGCATAACGAAGAACGCGATTTCCGGCACGTCGAGCGCGGATGCGTCAAGCATGTGGATGCTCTCGGGTGGCGTTTCGGCATGCATGGCGGCGGTGTGACGCTCCATCAGCAGCGTCAGGTCGGGCGCAAGCGGGCTTTCGCGCCGGATCGAGTCCATCAATGTGTCCAGGCACCCTTGCGGTCGGTGGCGAAATTTTCGCCGTAGCCGCGCTGGCGAATGTTCGGCGCGCGCTTGTGCGGCGCGACTGTGGTGAACTCGATCCCGTTCGCGCGCGCATAGGCCTCGGCGGCCTCGCGGCTGTCGAACCGCAGACGCACCTGGCTTTGCGTGTCCGAAGATCCGGTCCAGCCCATCAAGGGGTCGATCTCGCGCGCGGCGGCGGGGGCGAACTCGAGAATCCAGATCCGCGTCTTGGCGGTTCCGGACTGCATGGCGTTGCGGGCCGGCTGATAGATGCGCGCGCGCATGGGGACCTCCGTGCTGACGTTTCCTTATCCTGAAAGGCGCCACCAATGGCAAGGGGCAGCGGGGCGCGAAACCGGGATTTGCCGGCGGGGCGACAGGTCGGCGGGGCAGGGCGGGGCTTGAACCGGAACAAAAAGTGATCGACCTTGCCTGGACGCCAAGGGAATCGACCATGCCCCACAACAACACCAACATGCCGATGCACCGCCCCGAGGTCCTGACCCGGCCGAAGCTGGAGGGCGGGCGCCGCTTCGTGATGAAGACCGACTTCGACCCGGCCGGCGACCAGCCGGCGGCCATCGCGGAACTGTCGGCGGGTGTCCTGTCGGGCGAACGCGATCAGGTGCTTTTGGGTGCGACCGGCACCGGCAAGACCTTCACCATGGCCAAGGTGATCGAGGAAACCCAACGCCCGGCGATCATCCTTGCGCCCAACAAGACGCTGGCCGCCCAGCTTTACGGTGAGTTCAAGGGTTTTTTCCCGGAGAACTCGGTCGAGTATTTCGTCAGCTACTACGACTATTACCAGCCAGAGGCCTATGTCCCGCGGACCGACACCTTCATTGAGAAGGAAAGCCAGATCAACGAACAGATCGACCGGATGCGCCACTCGGCCACGCGGGCGCTTCTGGAACGCGACGACGTGATCATCGTCGCTTCGGTCTCCTGCATCTACGGTATCGGCTCGGTCGAGACCTATTCGGCGATGACCCAGGATCTGGCGGTCGGCGGGCTTTATGACCAGCGCAAGTTCCTGGCCGAACTGGTCGCGCAGCAATACCGCCGCCAGGACGCCGCATTCCAGCGCGGGGCATTCCGGGTCAAGGGCGACACCGTGGATCTCTGGCCCGCCCACCTGGAAGACCGGGCCTGGCGCTTTTCCTTCTTCGGGGAGGAGCTTGAGGCGATCACCGAGTTTGATCCGCTGACCGGCACGCGGACCGATACGTTCGAAAAGATCCGCATCTACGCCAATTCCCACTATGTCACCCCGCGCCCGACGCTTCAGCAGGCGACCAAGGGCATTCGCGTCGAACTGGCCCAGCGGCTGAAGCAGCTGACGGACGAAGGCAAGCTTCTTGAGGCGCAGCGGCTTGAACAGCGCTGCAACTTCGATCTTGAGATGCTTGAGGCGACCGGTTCCTGCGCCGGGATCGAGAACTATTCGCGCTATCTGACGGGCCGTGCCCCCGGCGAACCGCCCCCCACGCTTTTCGAGTTCATCCCGGACAACGCCATCGTCTTCGCCGACGAAAGCCATGTCTCGGTCCCGCAGATCGGCGGCATGTACCGGGGCGATTACCGGCGCAAGTTCACGCTGGCCGAACACGGGTTCCGGCTGCCCTCCTGCATGGACAACCGGCCCCTGAAGTTCGAGGAATGGGATGCGATGCGCCCGCAGTCCGTCTTCGTTTCGGCCACCCCCGCCGCTTGGGAGCTGGAGCAGACCGGTGGCGTCTTTACCGAACAGGTGATCCGCCCGACCGGCCTTCTGGACCCAGAGGTGGAGATCCGCCCGGTGGAAATGCAGGTCGACGACCTTCTGGACGAGGTTCGCAAGGTCGCCGCGCGGGGCTTCCGCACGCTGGTCACGACGCTGACCAAGCGCATGGCCGAAGACCTGACCGAATACATGCACGAACAGGGCATCCGCGTGCGCTACATGCACAGCGACATCGACACGATCGAACGGATCGAGATCCTGCGCGACCTGCGCCTTGGGGCGTTCGACGTGCTTGTCGGCATCAACCTGTTGCGCGAGGGGCTGGATATCCCCGAATGCGGGCTGGTCGCCATTCTGGACGCGGACAAGGAAGGCTTCCTGCGGTCCGAGACCTCGCTGATCCAGACCATCGGCCGCGCCGCGCGCAACGCCGAAGGCCGCGTCATCATGTATGCCGACCGCGTGACGGGCAGCATGGAGCGCGCGCTGGCCGAGACCAACCGGCGCCGCGAGAAACAGGTGGCCTACAACGAGGCCCACGGGATCACGCCCGCGACGGTGAAGAAGAACGTCGAGGACATCCTGGCCGGCCTCTACAAGGGCGACGTCGACATGAACCGGGTCACGGCCAAGGTCGACCGGTCGATGCATGGCGCGAACCTTGAGGTGCATCTGGATGCGCTTCGGACACAGATGCGCAAGGCCGCCGAGAACCTCGAATTCGAGGAGGCCGCCCGGCTTCGCGACGAGATCAAGCGGCTGGAGGCCGTCGATCTGGTGCTGTCCGACGACCCCCTGGCGCGCCAGTCGGCGGTGGAAGATGCGGTGGAAGCCGCCGTGAAGGGCAGCGGCCGGTCCACGGCGGGACGGGCAGGCCAGAGGGGCGGGAAGAGGCGGAGGGGGTGATGTGAGGTTACAGAAATATGCTACCCAATAAATACGCGGACATGTACTTCCCGGTGGGTATCTTATTGTCCAGCAACAGAGCCCTGCAAGATGCGAAGTGTGGTTTGGCAGAATTGGAGCAACGCCTCAAAAGTAGAAGCGTTCTATTGCCTCAATGGAAAGTAAGTTGGATTGGCATATGCGCGATTTTACGAGCCGCAATACACCTGCTCCAGCAAGACGCAAAGTCTTGCATGAACAACGACCTTTGCCAATCACTTCAAAATGAATGGGATGTCATCAAGCGCAATCGAGAGGAGCACCTAATATACTGGGAGTTCATTAATAAGGAAAGAAATTCAGTTTTAAAGGAGTACAAATGGGGCGCCTATGAGGCCTACTTCGATGAGAATGGGCAAGAATACTTGTCTCGTTATGGTAGCGCTGCCGCGACCCTCCTAACTGCCAAGAGCACGGCGCTGCGGATTAGAGAGGGCTATTTCAAGGGCGCTGACGCGCAATATATTTTGCGTTCTGCGACAGATTGGGTCGAGGCGCGAATAACAAACGCTGTAAGCGCATCAGGATTTTCTATTGAAGACCGAGTCCACTTTAGAACTTGGGCAAAGCAAGCTTAAGTTGCGAATTCCAAAGACGGAATATTGGGCAGTCGGTAGAGAGAGCTTACACACTCGACTTTGAACGCGCAGCCTGACCTTGTCCCACTCCTTAACCATCCCGCGCCAATCCTGCGCCCATGCGAAACCTGAACTCGCCTCTTGCGCCCGAGGTCTGGCTGATGGACCTCTTCATCTCGAAAGCAGTTCAGGAAGGCGCCGCGATCCGCCGCAGGCTTCAGCGGTGAAACAGGCGACCGGGGGCGGTTGGGGCGAGGGGGGCGTCGGTCAGGCGGGCCATGTGCCAGCCAAGGGCCTGATTGCTGCTGATCACGGGGACGCCCAGCCGGTCTTCGAGGTCCCCGATGATATCGAGCGTGCGCAGGTTTGTGCAGGACAGGAATACGGCGTCGGCCCCCTCTGCCCGGCCGGCCACCAGAGCCGCCTCGTGGATCGATGCCGGGTCGATCCGGGCGACGCGGGCCTCGACCTCCTCGCCGAAGGACAGTGTCGCGGGAACGCGCAGGCCAGCCGCCTCGAAGGCGGCGCGGATCGGCCCCGCGACGGTTTCGATGTAGGGCGAGACGATGGCGGGGCGGCAGACGCCCAGTGCGCGCATCGCCGCGAGCGACGCGGTCAGCGGATCGGTCACGGCCCGCGCGCGGGTCGCGCCCTGCACCAGCGCGGCAACCCGCGCGGCGCCGATCAGGGTCGTCCCCGACGTGCAGGCGTAGCCCACGGCGTCGAAAGCCGCGGCGGGCGGCAGGAGCGAGGCCGCCCTGGGCAGGTCGGTTTCCATGGCCGCGATGGTGTCGGGGTTAAGCTCGGCTCCGGAGGGTATCCGGCTGGTGTAAAGGGCAACGGCGGGGTCGGGAAAGAGGCGGCGAAAATCCTGTTCGATGGTTTCATCGACCTGCAGGACAATCAGCCCGAGGGTCGCCTTTGTGCCGATCGCCCCGGCCAGTCGGTAGGGAAACCGGGTCATGCCCCGATCTCCGGCAGTTCCGCCGGGCAGCGGGTGGACAGGAGTTCCGCCCCGTCTTCGCGCAGGACAAGGTTTTCCTCGTGCACAAGGAACGTGCCCGGCGCGACTTCCACCCCCGGCTCGAGTGTCAGCACCATTCCGGCGCGCAGCGGCGTCGTGTCCCTTTCGGTCAGCGACGGCCATTCGGTCAGCGTGATCCCAAGCCCGTGCCCCAGCCGCCCGCCCCCTGGCGTGGCCCCCTCGGCCCGAAGCGCGTCGGTCAGGATCCGATAAAGTTCGCACGCGGTCATGCCGGGGCGCAGGGCGCTGAGTGCGGCATCGGTCGCGGCGAAAAGGGCGGCATGGGCGCGGCGGGCGGCATCGCTGGCGCGGCCGATGGAAAAGTTGCGGTCGAAGTCGCAGAAATAGCCATCCCGGACCGCCCCGGTGTCGAGCATCAGGACGTCGCCTTTTTGAAGCGCGCGCGTGCTGGCGGGCGAGATCACGTCACCATAGCCATCCGGCCCGGCGCCACCGGCGACATAGCTGACCCAGTCGGCACCCTCTTGCAGCAGCGCAACCTGAAAGTCGCGGAACACCCGGTCAAGGGGAACGCCCTCGGCGGCGAATTCCGGCACGCGGGCAAAGGCGGCATCGGCAATGCGGCAGGTGGCGCGGATACTGTCGATTTCGACCTCGGACTTGATCTCGCGGACGCGCTGGATGCAGGCGGTCGCATCCGCGAACCGGCGGCGGCCGATCCTTTGACCGACACGGGCGTAATCTGCGACCGGCATGCGAAGGTGCGTCTCCAGCCCCATCGGAAGCCCGACCCGCCCTCCGTCGGGCGTCAGCGCACAAAGCGTTTCGGCAAGCAGGCTTACCCCATCATCGACAGGATCCGGGGCGGGCCAGGTGCGGATGTCGTCCAACCAGCTGCGTCCCATCAGGTCGGCCCCGATGGTCGGAATGACGGCCACCGGTTTGCCGCTGGCGGGCAGGATCACATACCAGGGCCGCGCCGGGCTTTCCCAGAAACGCGTGAGAAAGCCGGTCAGGTAGAACACGTCCGCCGGCGTGGTCAGCAAAAGGGCATCGAAGCCGCCCGTCGCCATTTCGCACTGCAGGGCATCGGCCCGGCGGCGATATTCCTGCGCCGGAAAGACCATCGAACGCTCAGGCATCTTCCGGCCCCTCGCTGACGATAGCCAGAACGCTGGCATCCGGGCCGATGCCGGGCAGGCCGCAAAGAAGCGCCGCAAGCCCCGCGCCGCCCGACGGCGTGGTTGCAACTCCATGCTCGGCCAGTTCTGCGATGCCTGCCGCTGCTTCGTCCTCGGTGATCGTGACGAAAAGATCGGCGTCCCGCGATAGCCCCGCCAGCGCGATCTCGGACGGGGTCTTGCAGTCGAGCCGGCCCATGCAGGAGGATGGGCCCGCCGCCGTCACCAACCGACCTGCGCGGATGCTTTCCATAAGTGCGGCCGCCACCGAGGGTTCGACCACGATGATGACCGGGGTGTCGCCCCAGGCAACGCGCACATGGGCGGCGACCGCTGCGGCAAGTCCGCCGACGCCCGCTTGCAGCAGGATGTGGCTGGGCGGGGCGTCCATCTGCGCGACCACTTCTGCTGCAAGTTGCAGGTAGCCTTCCATGACCGCCATGGGAAGCTCGCTGTATCCGGGCCAGGAGCTGTCGGACAGCAAGGCCCAGCCGTTGCGACGCGCTGCATCTGCGGCGGCGGTCATGCTTTCCTCGTAGGTGGCGCCCGCGCGAACGACCGTCGCGCCACGCGCCCGCAACCGGATTGCGAAAGCTTCGGGCACCGTTTCGGCCAGATAGATCACCGCCCGCGCGCCAAAGACACGCGCCCCGGCGGCGACAGACATGCCGTGATTGCCGGCGCTGGCTGTCACGTAGGTGCGCCCCTGCAACGCCGTGCCCCAATCGGCCGACGGGTCTTTCCGGGCCGCTTCCTGCGCGATCGCGAAGCTCGCCCCGAGGGCCTTGAAGCTGCCAAGCCCCATGCGATTGCGCTCGTCCTTGACATGAAGTCGGGCGATCCCTGCCCGCGCCGCAAGGCCGGGCAGTTCCTCACAAGGGGTCACCGCGTGTGCAGGGCAAAGCGACAAGAGCCGCGCGACCGCCGCGGCATCGCTGCGCGGAGACATCGCAGCATCCGACAGGCCGGAGCCGCGAAAGGGGTTTTTCAGGCACTGTGGCAAGGCGATCTCCGCAGATTTCTGCAATGAGCATAGCGCCATGGGGCAACCGGTTCCCGGATCATTGCAGACGTGTCGGGCCGAAATCCGGACACATTACCTGTCTTGACGCGTGAAAAAGGACAGATGGCGTCGCATCAGCCGGTCAATTTCTGGAAATACGACTATGGTTCAGACATGGACAGATTCGATGCCCTTCTGCTCGACGCATTGCAGCACGAGAACCGACAGACTGCGGAAGCCTTGTCGCAAAAGGTGGGATTGTCGCCCGATGCCTGCCGAAAGCGCCTGAACCGTCTGCGCGCGGCGGGCTATATCGAGGCTGATGTCGCCATTCTGTCCCCGGCCAAACTCGGACGCGGGCTGATGCTTGTGGTGGAGGTCAGCCTGCAGAGCGAACGGCCTGCTGACCTGGATCGTTTCAAGGCAAGAATGCTGGACGCACCGGAGGTGATGCAGTGCTACTATGTCACCGGAAATGCTGATTTCATCCTGATCCTGTCTGCCCGCGACATGGCCGACTATGAGGCCTTTACCCGCCGACACTTCTTCTCAGAGGCGAATATCGCCCGATTCCGCACAAGTGCCGTCATGGATCGCGTGAAGGTTGGATTTGTCATGCCGGTCGAGGCCTGAAGAACGGGGCCCGCATCCTGCGACGAAGCGCCTTGCGGCAGCCGTTCGCGCCACGGGCCGGGTTGTCGCTGGCGCTGTGTCCATCGAGAGGGGCGCAAGGTTTCACTGGCCTGCCCGATTGATCCGCGTACCGGCGCCAGCGGCATCGATCTTGGTGACGTCGGCATCTGCGAGGAAAAGCGGTGGCAAACGGTTTCCGCCCGAAGCCGTCGCAGAGCCCATCGCGATGAAGCCGCCGAGTTCGTGCGGGGTCAACCTTGGAAACATCATCGGCGATGCAGTCGAAGCTGACCGCTTTGCGCTTGAACCGCGCTTTGCAACGCTCTCACCTCGCGAAACGGCAACGGTCGATTTTGCTCGGAAGGTAACTCGTGCGCCGCGTGAAGTCGTAAAGGAGGACATCATGGATCTGCGTAGCCGGGGCTTCTCGGACCAGCAGGTCATCGAGGTCCTTGAAACGGCAGGATATTTCAACTTCGCCAACCGCATGTTCATGTCGCTTGGTTGCCCTGTCGACGATCGCGTCGTCGCACGAGTTCAAGGCTAGACTGCGGGCCGACACCCGCTTCGAGCGTTGCGGCTTTGCTTGGGCAGCATGGGTCCGGACATAGGTCTCCCGCCATGGGGGCGAGTTGCCCTGACGGTCACCTGTCTGCAGTTGCAGGATCGTTTGGTTGAGCGTGACAGATGATCATTGTTGATCGAGGGGTTTCAGGGGGAGCCGGCCGCCCGCCGCTCCTTGCCGATGCCCCTTGTTCCAGACCGTCCCGACCAACGTTGCGCGATCATCCCTCCACCCGTCGATCGCGGGACTTGTCGCGGATTCTCTGGATCGTCTGCTGAAGTGCAAGTAACGTATCAGTGTGAACCGCCAACCGAATCCGATGCGTCCGAATTCACCCTCTTCCCTACAGCGCTCCCGCCGCCCCTCGCGTGCGGGCTACAGCTTTTGGCGGGCTGTCCTGAGCGGTCTGCTGCTGCTTGCGCTGATCCTTTCAGGAACCGTGCCGAAGGGGATGATGCGGGTGGCCGATGGGTCCGGCCAGAGACTGGTGCTTTGCACCTCCGACGGCCCCAGCGAGATCTGGATGGGCGCAGATGGCGTGGCGCGCGATCAGGCGCCGCGGTCTGATTGGCCCCACGAGACCGGCAAATGCCTCTCGGTGACGCCAGCCTTCACTGCGGTGCAGGGCGACTTTGGCGCGCGCGCCGAGCCCGTCGAGTTCGACCGTTTCCGCCCCGATCTGACGGCGCCCCGGCCCGCCGCAGCGCCGCCACAGCACCGGCCCCAGCCCCGCGCGCCACCCATCTCGCGTCTCTCCTGACCTTTCGCGGCGCCGGCTCGTCCGTTGCCCGCCCGCGCGCATGCGCGCAAAAGACCCGCGCCCGCGCCCATCGCGCCGGCCCGTCAACCCCTTGGAGATACGTATGAAACTCGCAACCCTTGCGACCGCGGTCGCGCTTTCGCTTACCCCCGCTCTCGTTCATGCTCACGAGATGATCACCGATCTCGACGGGCGCATGGTAATGATCCACGGCACCCCGGAACGGGTGGCGCTCGGCTTCTACTACGAGGATTACCTCGCGGTGGCCGGCCCCGAGGGCGCGGCGAAGATCGTCTCGCTCTCGCGCGCACCCTGGGCCGACTGGCGGCCCAATCAATGGGCCGCCTACACGAAGGTTTTCCCGGCGCTCGAGACCCTTCCCGACTTCGGTAATGCCGATGACAACACCTTCTCGGTTGAGGCGCTGATCGCCTCGAAACCCGATGTGGCAATCCTCTCCACATGGCAGACCGCAGCACTCGGCGAACCTGCTGTGAAGCAGATCGAGAACGCGGGCATCACCGTGGTGGCGATTGACTACAACGCTCAGACGCTGGAGCGGCACCTGCTATCGACCCGAATTCTGGGCGCGGTGATGGGCCAGCCCGAGCGGGCCGAGCAACTGGCCGCGATGTATGAGGCAAAGACCGCCGACACCGTCGCGCGCATCGCCAATGCTGTGCCCTCGGGCAAGAAAATCTATGTCGAACTGGCGCAAAAGGGTCCGGGCGAGGTTGGCAACACCTATGGCAAGGGCATGTGGGCCGGCGTGATCGATCTGGTCGGCGGCGAGAATATCGCCAAGGGGCAGATCGAGAACTGGGGGCCGCTCTCGCCTGAATTCGTGATCGCGGCGCAACCCGATGTGATCTTGCTCGCCGGGTCGGAGTGGAAGAACAAGCCCGAGGCGGTGCTTCTGGGCTTTGGCGAAACCGATGAAGCGGCGCAACCGAAGATGGCGGCCTATGCGGCGCGTTCGGGATGGGCCGATCTGCCGGCGGTGAAGAACCGAGAGGTTTACGGCATTTACCACGGTGGCAACCGCACGCTTTCGGATTTCGTCTATGCTCGCACCGTGGCCAAGGCGCTTTATCCGGAGGCCTTCGCTGATGTCGATCCGGCAGCGGAACTGGTCGAGTACTACAAGGCCTGGCTGCCGGTCGCGCCCGACGGCACCTTCGTGACCAAACTGCAATGACCGCGCGGCCCGTTCCCGCCGTTGTCAGGTGGCGGGCGCGGGCGGCCCGGCAGGGGGTGGCGGTCCTGATCGCCGCCCTCGCGCTGGCAGTGCTTGCGCTTTTCGACCTTATCACCGGCCCTTCGGGGATGACGCCGGGGGCGCTGTGGCACGCGGCGCTCGCCGGCCCCGAGGGCGCCGACCGCGCCGCCGCAACTATCTTTTGGCAGATCCGCCTGCCGCAGCTTTGTATGGGACTGATCGTGGGGGCCTCGCTCGGACTGGCGGGGCTATTGATGCAGACGATCCTTGCCAACCCGCTCGCCTCGCCATTCACCTTGGGCTTTTCCGCCGCCGCAGGCTTTGGCGCGGCGCTTGCGATCATGGGCGGGGCGCTGGTGCCACTGCCGCTGCCGGGATGGCTGCTTACTCCCTTCTTGGCCTTTACCGCCACCCTTACCGCCACCGCGCTTGTTTGGCTTGTGGCGCGGGCCCGCGGCACCGCGCCCGAAACCCTCGTGCTTGCGGGCATCGCGGTGATGTTCTTCTTCCAGTCGGCGCAATCGCTGATGCAATTCATGGCCTCGCCCGAGGTGCTCGCGCAGATCGTATTCTGGCTGTTCGGCTCGCTTCTCAAGGCGAACTGGGTGGCGGTTTCGGTCTCGGGCACGATCCTGCTCGTCTGCCTGCCGCTCCTCGCGCGAGACCTCTGGGCACTCACCAGCCTGCGTCTGGGCGAGGCCCATGCCGCCGCGCTCGGACTCGATGTTGCGGCGCTGCGCCGACGTGCCTTCCTGATCACCGCGCTGCTCACCGCGGGCGCGGTCAGCTTCACCGGCACCATCGGCTTTGTCGGGCTGATCGCACCGCATGTCGCGCGTGCGCTGGTGGGCGAGGATCACCGCCTTGGCCTGCCCGCCGCCGCGATTGCGGGCGCTCTGATCCTGATCGCGGCCTCGGTCACCGGCAAGATGCTCTCGCAGGGCGCTGCGATACCTGTCGGCATCGTCACGGCGGTGGCCGGGGTGCCGATGTTGCTTGCCGTGATCCTGTCTCGGAAAGGGGTGTAATATGGATGACCTTCTCGACATCACGCTGCCCGCGCTGCATCGCGGCCGGACCCGGGTGCTCGCGTCTTGCCAACTGCGCTTTGCGGCCGGCGAGGTGGTGGCGCTGATCGGCCCCAATGGCGCAGGCAAATCCACGCTTTTGCAGGCGATTGCGGGGCTCGCGCCCGAACCGGTCCAGCTGACGCGTGGCGGGCGGGCGGTGGCGCGGGCCGAGATCGGCTTCTTGCCGCAGGCCTTCGCGGTGCGCGCAGCCTTAAGCGTGCTCGACTGCGTTCTGCTGGGGCGGCGCGAGGCGCTGGGCCTGCGTGTCCCGCCGCATCTGATCGCCGAGGCAGAGGCGATGCTGAACCGCCTTGGCCTTTCCGATCTGGCTGACCGGGCGATGCACGACCTCTCGGGCGGTCAGCAACAGCGCGCGCTGATCGCGCAGCGCCTGTTCCGCCGACCGACACTCCTGCTGCTCGACGAGCCGACCTCGGCGCTTGATCTACACCATCAGCTCGAGACGATGGCACTCCTGCGCGCCCATGCGGCGGCAACGCGCGCCCCGGTTCTTGCGGCGCTTCACGACCTCAGCCTTGTTGCGCGCTATGCCGACAGGGTGCTGGTCCTGGCAGATGGCCGGATCGAGGCCGATGGCCCGCCCGAGGCGGTCTTGACCCCCGATCGCCTCGCCCTGCACTGGCGCATCGCGCCTGAAGTTCTGCGCGCACGCGATGGCAAATCGGTGATCGTGCCGCATCTGATGGCTACCAACATGCAGGGTTAGCCGACGCGACTGGCCTTGTTGAACATGGCTGTCGACAGCAAACCTCGGGGATGTGAACCTCGATGTTCTCTCAATGGTGGAGCGGGTCGTGCTTGAAACCGGCCAGCTTGCGATCACGCTGTCGCAGGCTTCCGTTGCCGAAGGGCTCGGCGTCGCGACGGATTGTGTCAACGTGGACGATCTCCAGTTCAACGTTCCATTCGCGATCCGCCGGCGAGGGGTTGAGACCCGGCTGCTGCTGAAGGGGCAGTCCTTGCCACGCGACGAAACGCAGATCGGAAACATCGCAAGAGTGCAGGCCTTTCTCGGTGAAGTCACGGGCGGCCGAAGCTTCCAGGAGATTGCCGAGAACCATGGGCTCTCGGTCAAGCGCGTGCAGCAGATCCTCGAGTATGCCTTTCTCTCGCCCTTCACGGTGCGGCAAGTGATCGAAGGTCGGCAACCCCCGTTCCTGACGACGGACTGGTGCCTGAAGAATGAAATCCCCGCCGATTGGAGCGCGCAGGATGTGCACTTCCGCACCGCCTGATCGGGCTCAATCCCAAACTGGAAATACGAAATCGGCGAAGAGAGACACGCTGCGCATTTGCGCTCTCTGTGCGCCAGATTTGCGGTCTCTGGATTGAACCATGTCGCGCAAGCCACGGATAACGCGCGACAATACCCGGTCTAGGTCACTTGTCTCCAAAATGGCTGGATAAGTGGCAGCCCGTAGGGGAGTCGAACCCCTCTTCCCAGGTTGAAAACCTGGTGTCCTAACCGATAGACGAACGGGCCACGTTTGGCGTGGGCGGTGTTTAGGCCAGGCGCGGGTGACTCGCAAGGGGTTATTTGCGATTTTTTCGCAAGACTTGCGTCAGGTTTCCGCGGCGTCTTCAAGGCGCAGCTGGACCGTCGTGCGGCCCTGCCAGTGGTTCAGTTCCAGCCGCCCCGCGACATGGGCACGCCGGCCCCTGACCGCCTCAAGGAACGGGCCAAGGGGGCCGGTGAAGGCGTTGAAGGCCACGGCCTCGAGGCGGGCGGACATCCCGTCGGACAGGGTCAGGCGCAGATGCGCCTCGCCGATCCGGCGGCTGTGCGAGATTTCGACAGAGGGCAGGGCGAAGCGCGGGGCGGGGGCGCCCTGGCCGAAGGGGCCGGCCTTTTCCAGCGCCTCGATCAGTTCCGCCGTCGCGGCGCCGGGCATCACCAGCCCGTCGAGCCGCAAGGTGCGTGGCCCCTGTGCGCCGGCGCCCTGCCGGGCCAGCAGATCCGACAGGCGCGCCATGGCGGGTTCGATCCCGTCGCGTGCCACGGTCAGGCCCGCGGCCATCGGATGCCCGCCGCCACGCAACAGGAAACCCTCGGCCGCAAGGCGATGGACGGCCGCGCCCAGGTCGACGCCGGCGACCGACCGGCCCGACCCCTTGCCCTCGTCTCCCGACAGGCCGATCACCACGGCCGGGCGGTTCGTCGCCTCCTTCAGGCGGGCGGCGACGATGCCCACGACGCCTGGATGCCAGCCTTCGCCGGCCGCCCAGACCAGCGGCGCGTCCAGCCCTCGGGTTTCGGCCTGCGCAAGGGCGGCATCGCGCACCCGCGCCTCGATCTCGCGCCGTTCGGTGTTCAGCGCGTCCAGCCGTTCGGCCAGCGCCTGCGCCTCGTGCGGGTCGTCGGTCGCCAGAAGCCGCGCGCCCAGATCGGCGGCACCGATGCGCCCCCCGGCATTGATCCGGGGGCCAAGAAGAAAGCCGAGGTGATAGGGTGTCGGCGCCTTATCCATCCGCGCAAGGTCGGCGAGGGTGCGCAGCCCGATCCGTTCACGCCGCGCCAGCACCCGCAGCCCCTGCCGCACGAAGGCGCGGTTCACGCCGACCAACGGGGCGACATCGGCCACCGTCGCCAGCGCGACCAGGTCGAGAAGCGCCATCAGATCGGGGCCTCGCGTGCCCTCGTCGCGCATCAGGCGGTTGACCTCGACCAGCATCAGGAACACGACCGAGGCCGCGCACAGGTGCGACAGCGCGCCGGTTTCATCCTGCCGGTTGGGGTTCACGACGGCAAGGGCGGGGGGCAGGGTTTCGCCGCCAAGGTGGTGGTCGAGGATGACGACATCGGCGCCTTTCGCGGCGGCGACGGGGTCGTGGCTGAGGGTGCCGCAATCGACGCAGACGATCAGGTCGTGCGCGGCGGCCAGCGCCGCCATCGCGGGCACATTCGGCCCGTAGCCCTCGTCGATGCGGTCGGGAATGTAAAGCGTCGCCCCGTGACCCATCCCCCTGAGCCAGGTCAGGACAAGCGCGGCCGAGGCCCCGCCATCGACATCATAGTCGGCGAAGACCGCGATCCGCTCGCGGTTTCGAACCGCCTTGAGGAAACGTCCGGCGGCCGTCTCCATGTCCATGAGCGACCGTGGATCGGGCAGAAGCTCGCGAAGCTGCGGTTCAAGGAAACCCTCGGATTCCGGTGCCGTCACCCCGCGTGCGACCAGGATGCGGGCAAGCGGCAGCGGAAGCCGGGTTTCCTGTGCCAGGCCCTCGGCCAGACGGTCGGCCTCGGCCGTGGGGCCGAGCCATCGCCGGCCGGTGACGGAGTGCTCGACATTCAGGTAGGCTTTCTGGGTCATGGCGAAGGGGTGCCGCAAAGCGCCGGGCGGCGCAAGGCCGAACCCTGGCTCAGCCCCCGCGCAGCCAGGTGTCCAGGATCGGCATGCTGATGACGGCGGCGGCCGCAATCATGGTCAGGCAGATGCGCCGAAAGGTCCGTTCGCTCGCCAGCCCGAACATGCGGCTGCCCAACCAGGCGCCAAGACCGTAGACCGGGGCGATCACTGCGGCCAGCACGATGATCTGCGCAGTGATCAGGCCATTGAACAGGTATCCCACGGCGGCGATTACCGTTGAGATCGCGAAGAACATGATGACGTTGGCACGAACGACCGGCATTGGCAGCGTGCCGCCCAGCCAGTAGGCGATGACCGGCGGACCGCCGATTTGCGCAGCGCCGGAAAATACGCCCGACACCAGGCCTACCAGGACTGTCAGGGGGGCCCTCGGACGGCCTTGATAACGCCAGCCCGAGATCAGGAGCACAAGCATGATCCCGGCCAAGGCGACGATCGACCAGCGCAGCGTCAAGGGATCGAGGCTCCTGAGCACCCAGGTGCCGGCCGGAACGCCCGCCAGGGCACCTGCCGCCATGGTCAGGACCGTCCGCCGCTCGGCTCTCTTGACGGCGGCCGGGATCATGCCGGCTGTCATCAGGCCGTCGGTCACCAGCAGAAGCGGCACTGCAAGCTTTGGTCCCAGGATGGCACTGCCCAGGGGCACAAAGATCAGCGCCGCGCCAAAGCCGGAAAATCCCCGCGCCAGGCTGGCGGCGAACGTGACCATGATCAGAAGGCCGAGGTTCGGCCAAAGATCGGGAAGTCCCGGCAGCTCTGACATGGGCGGTCTTTCGCGCTGGCCGGACTGGCCGATGGACGATCACTTCACCGGGTTGCGGTAGATCATCCGGCGCACGGAGCCGGTCTTTGACCGCATCAGGATGGTTTCGGTCTGAATGAAATGCGGTTCGCGTTTCACGCCCTGCAGGATCGACCCGTTGGTGACGCCGGTGGCAGCGAAGATCACGTCGCTTGTGACCATCTCGTCGCGCGCATAGACGCGGTTCAGGTCGGTAATCCCGGCCTTGGCGGCGCGGCCGCGTTCGTCGTCGTTGCGGAACAGAAGCCGCCCCCACATCTGCCCGCCCATGCATTTCAGCGCCGAGGCCGCCAGCACACCTTCGGGCGCGCCGCCCGATCCCATGTACATGTCGATGCCGGTGATCTCGCTTTCGGCGCAATGGATCACGCCCGCCACATCGCCGTCGGTGATCAGCCGTATCGCCGCGCCGGTCGCGCGCACTTCCTTGATCATCTCCTCGTGCCGGGGCCGTTCGAGGATGCAGACGGTGATGTCGGTCGGCTTGCACTTCTTGGCTTTGGCCAGTTCCACGACCCGGTCCGTCGGGCTCATCTCGAGGCTGATGACGTTCTTCGGCAGGCCAGGCCCGATGGCAAGCTTGTCCATGTAGACGTCGGGCGCGTGCAGAAGCGTGCCGCGCGGCGCCATGGCGATCACCGTCAGGGCGTTGGGCATGTCCTTGGCGGTCAGCGTCGTGCCTTCCAGCGGGTCAAGCGCGATGTCGACCTCGGGTCCGTGCCCGGTGCCGACCTCCTCGCCGATGTAAAGCATCGGGGCCTCGTCCCGCTCGCCCTCGCCGATCACCACCGTCCCTGCGATGTCGAGAAGATTGAGCTGGTCGCGCATCGCGTTCACCGCGGCCTGGTCCGCCGCCTTTTCGTCGCCACGCCCGATCAGACGGGCCGAGGCATGGGCGGCCGCCTCGCTGACGCGGGCGAGGCCCAGCGAAAGCATGCGGTCCTTGAAATCCTTGACGTTGGCCATGGTCTGTCCCCGGGTGAATTGCCTTTGTTGCATGTAGCCCCTCGCCTTGATGCCCCGCAAGGGTCAAGGCCGCCGGGTGCGGCGATGTCAGACGCTTTCGATCCTGATCGCCACCGGGTCACCCTCCACCACGCCGGTCGCGGGAAGCCGCGAAAGCGCGTGATCGATGGCGTCGCGGGTGGTGCGGTGGGTCACGATAAGGACGGGCGCGGTCGGATCCTCGTGCCCGTACTGGCGCATCCGGTCGATGGAAATGCCCGCCTCGCCCAGAATGGTGGCGACCTTGGCCAGCGCGCCCGGCTTGTCCGACAGCGCCATGCGCAGATAGAAGGGGGCGGGCGCGGTCGCCTTGGCCGATACCGCCGCGGTCAGCGTGGTGGCAGGCTGCCCGAAGGTCGAGACGCGGATGCCGCGTGCAATGTCGATCACGTCCGACATCACCGCGCTGGCGGTTGGCCCCTGGCCCGCGCCGGGCCCACGCAGCACGATCTGCCCGACGCTGTCGCCTTCGAGGACGACCATGTTCGTGCCGCCCTGCAACTGCCCAAGCGGGCTGTCCGCCGGGACAAGGCAGGGCGACATGCGCTGTTCCAGCCCGCGGCCGGTCATCTGCGCCACCCCCAGAAGCTTGATCCGGTAACCCATGTCCGCCGCGCGGCGGATGTCGTCAATGGACACGCGCCCGATCCCCTCAAGCTCGACCGCGTCGAACGAAACCCTTGTCCCGAAGGCGACGGCGGCAAGAAGGCTCAGCTTGTGGCCAGCGTCGATGCCGCCCACGTCGAGGTTCGGATCGGCCTCAAGGTAGCCAAGCTGCCGCGCCTCCTCGAAGACCTGGTCATAGGGCAGGCCCGCGCTTTCCATCCGTGTCAGGATATAGTTGCAGGTGCCGTTCATCACGCCCATCACCCGGCGGATCTCGTTCGCGGCCAGCCCCTCGGTCAGTGCCTTCACCACCGGGATGCCGCCCGCCACGGCGGCCTCGAACCGGATGACGCGGCCCCCCGCCTCGGCCGCTTCGGCAAGCGCCTGCCCGTGATGCGCCAGAAGCGCCTTGTTCGCCGTCACCACGTCCTTGCCGGCGGCGATCGCGGCTTCGGTCGCGGCCTTGGCGGGGCCGTTGTCGCCGCCCATCACCTCGATGAAAAGATCCACGTCGTCGCGCCGGGCCAGCGTCACCGGATCGCTTTCCCAGGCATAGCCAGAAAGGTCGGCGTCGCGGTTCCTGGTGCGGTCGCGGGCCGATACCGCGGTGATCGCGATCGGGCGGCCCGCCCGTCGGGCCAGCATATCCCCATGCGCCTGAACGATCTTGACGACACCCATGCCGACGGTGCCAAGGCCGGCAATGCCAAGACGCAGCGGTTCAGACATGGGGGGCTCCTTGTTTCGGTCGCGATGCGGGGGTGTTAGCGGTTTGGCGCGGGGCATGCAACGCGCCCGCGCGCGGCGCGGGCCCGATCAGCCGCCGGTGGCGCCCAGTGCCGCTGCCTCGGCCCTGAGCGCCGCGGCCCGGGCGGCCAGCGCGGCGGCGGTCACATCGGGATCGACGCTGGGTTCTGCCGGCAGGATATCCGACAGCGGCAGCAGCACCGGGTAGGGCGCGCGCGCGGACATCGCCGGTCGCGGACCCGAAGCCGCGCAGGCGGAGACCGCCGAAATCGCAAGAAGACAAATGACAGCGCGCATGCGGCCTCCTGAATGCGGGGGCAGGATAGGCCGGGCCCGCGCCGCCGCGCAAGCGCGCGATTGCCGCAAGCCGAAGGTGCCCGGGGGACAAGCGACCGGCCCCAAGCGGGGGATTGTATTGAACGGGTGTTCAGATACTCTGCGCACATGGCAAGGAAACCCGGATCCCGTTCCGACATCACCGGCCCGCGCATCAGAACGGCGGCGCGGCGGCTCTTCGCGCGCCACGGCTTTGCCGCCGTCTCGATGCGCCAGATCGCGGCAGAGGTGGGCGTTCAGGCGGGGGCGCTTTACCTTTACACGCCCGACAAGGAAACGATGCTGGTCGAGCTTTTGCGCGATCACATGGACGAACTGATCGCGGCCTGGGACGCCGCCGAACCCCAGGGCGGTCCGGTCGACCGGCTGGAAGCCTTCGTGCGCTTCCACATCGCGTTCAACCTGGATCACGCCGAAGCCGTGTTCCTGTCCTACATGGAGCTGCGCAACCTCGGGCCCGGGAACTTCGCGGTGATCGAGGGTCTCAGGCGCGAGTACGAAAACCGGCTTGAGGCGATCCTGAAGGCCGGGCAGGACGCGGGCCATTTCGCCGTGCCAGACACCAAGCTGGCGACGATGGCGATCATTGCCATGCTGAACGGCGTCAATACCTGGTACCGCGAAGGCGGGCGGCTGAACCGCGCCGCGGTCGGCGGCATCTACTGGGACATGGTCAGGAAGGCCGTGGCGGCCTAAAGACAAGACCGCTAGGATGATCCAGACAACTCACATCCCGATAGAATTGCACGGCGTGTCCGGATGGGACCGAGCTTCCGTCTGAATGGTACTCATCTCCATATGCATGACCTGGCTCTCATGATCCGGACCTCGATTCACACTCGACCAACGTCAAACCGAAGCACCAACGCGCCTGAACGGGACTGGCAGCCGGCGCCTAATGCGCCGGCCGGATGAACGTCCCGTTCCTAAGGTCCGTCATCGCCTGCGCGATCTCGGCTTTCGTGTTCATCACGATCGGCCCGTGCCAGGCGACGGGTTCCTGGATCGGCGCGCCCGAGATCAGGAGGAAGCGGACACCGCGATCGCCCGCCTGCACCGTCACCTCGTCGCCGGTGCCGAAGCGGATCAGCGTTCGGTCGCCGGATAGGTCGCGGATGTTGACCTCCTTGCCCATCACCTCCTTTTCCAGAAGCACCCCTTCGGGGCTTGAGGCGTCGGCGAAGCGGCCCGCACCCTCGAAGACATAGGCGAAGGCGCGGCGGTAGGTGTCCACCTTGAAGGTCTTGCGCAGCCCTGCCGGCACCGAGATGTCGAGGTATTGGGGATCGGCAGCGATCCCGTCGACCGGGCCGGACTTGCCCCAGAACGACCCGACGATCACCCGCACCACCGTGCCGTCATCGTCGGTGACCTCGGGGATTTCGCCCGATTTCACGTCCTGATACCGCGGCGCGGTCATCTTCAGACCGGAAGGCAGGTTGGCCCAAAGCTGGAACCCGTGCATCTGGCCCCTGGCGTTCCCGAGCGGCATTTCCTGATGCATGATCCCGGACCCGGCGGTCATCCACTGCACGTCGCCCGCGCCAAGGCGCCCCCGGTTGCCCAGGCTGTCGCCGTGTTCCACGGTGCCCGCCAGCACATAGGTGATGGTCTCGATCCCGCGATGCGGATGCCAGGGAAAGCCGCGCAGGTAGTCCTCCGGCCGCTCGTTGCGGAAATCGTCGAACAAGAGGAAAGGGTCCAGTTCGCTCGGGTCGTGGAACCCGAAGGCGCGGTGCAGCTTCACGCCCGCGCCTTCCATCGTGGGCGTGGCGCGGCGGGATTCGAGGATGGGTCGTATCGACATGACAAAGCTCCTGTTCGCTGGCCCTGAATATAGGGCCGGGCGGCGACAGGACGAGCCCCGGACATGATGCCGGGGCTCACAGGCCTGGTTTGCAGGCGCACAACCCGCCGCCGCGGCGGCAGGCCGGGGCCTTACACGTCGGGTACCGCCTCGACCTCGGGCGCGGTCTGGCCCTCGAAGACGATCTGGCTGGCGAAGCGCGGGCGGGTGGTGACGAAGTTGTTCATCAGCGTCGTGTCCATCCCGATGCGGAAGAACGGCTTGTAGCTCGTCGATGTCTCGACCACGATCACGGTGTCGCCCACCGGCATGACCGGGATGCGGCCGGCCTCGTTGACGATGGTGTCGTCGGTCTGGGCCAGATGGCCGCCGGTCGCGTGCGACCACGCGGTGCGGTAGACGCTGTAGTCGGCATCCCAGTAGACCGAGGACACGCGGATCCAGCCCGGTTCGCGCGACATGGAAAGGTAGTCGTAGACCTGTGCCATGCGCTCGATATAGGCGGTGTCGATTTCTTCCGTCTCGCGCGAGATGAGGTCGGAAATCGCGTAGGCCGCCTTCTGGCTGGCGTTCTTTTCGCGGAAGGCGTCGAAGTACTGGTAGGACGCCAGATACCACCAGAACAGAAGCGGCGTGACGATCACGGCCTCGACCGGCGCGGTGCCGCGTTCACTGGTGCAGAAGCGTTTGCCGGCTTGGCGAAGAATGCGCAGGATGTTCATGTCATGTCCCCGGTCTCGGTTCGTTGACGAAGGCGGTGGAGGCGATGACAGCGTAGTCGCCGCTGCCATCCTTGGTGAGGTGAAGGCCCAGCCCCGTGGTCGGCATCAGCGGCCTGACCTTGGCGCAGGCGCGCACCAGCATCAGTTCGTCGCTGGTCCCGGCGGCAAACTCGGTCACCGGCTGGACGGCGGCGTCGCGGTCCACGCAGGTCGGCCCGGTGTCGAACGGCGTCCAGGTGTTCTTGGCGATCGGGCGCAGTTCCAGCAGGACTGTATGTTCGCAATCGCCGATGAAGGCCGAATAGCCGCAAAGCCGCGTCAGGATCGCATCGTGGGTCGGGTTCGCGACACGCCCCAGGCGCAGGTCGCGCACCGTCAGGTCCAGTGCGCGTTCCAGCATGACATGGCGCATCATCACGAAGCCAAGTTCCATCGAACACAGGATGAAAAGCATGAAGACCGGGACGAAAAGGACGAAGGGGATCGTCACGGCGCCCTGTTCCGCGCGGGCGAAGCGGCGGCAGCGGGCAAGGAAGGTGCTGAAGGTCATGGCGATCACTCCGTCAGACGCAGTTTGCTGATCGAGCTTGCGATGCCGGCAAAGGCGTCGGCGATCTGCAGGCCCGAGACCGAATAGAAATGTGCGGGCGAGGAGGCGCAGGTGCGCAGGAGGTTGAGCCCGCGGGTCGGCGCCTCGAAGCCGATCGTGAAGACCTTGATGCCCTGTTCCTTCGCGGCCGAGCAGATCTCGATCGTGCGGGCGTCCTTGTCGTCGCGGATGTATTCGTTCGCCACGGGTTCGGCCACGCTGTCGGAGCGCCAGGTGTTGCGCACGGTGTTGTTGTAGGCGGGCGCGATGATCTTGTTGGCGAACCAGTCGATCGACATTGTCGCCCAGACTTCCGGCCAGGTCATCTGGATCGCATCGCCGGGGTCGCCGGCGCCGTTTCCGTAGGGTTCGTCGCGCCATTCGGACTTGTCGAAGGAATAGTACTGGTTCCGGGTCGCGTCGTAGATGGAGTACTGCTTGACGTTTGAGGGGTCGCTCGCCCAGGTCGCGGCATCGCTGCGCCACAGGCGGCTTGGCCCGTGGTCATAGTCGTCGCGCAGCCGGTACTCGGTCGTATTCTCGCCGTCGGTCATGATCACCACGACTTTCAGCGTGCTGGTGTCGGAATAGGCGGCGGGACGGCCGTCGAAATCGGACGGGGCGCTGCCCTGCGCGATCATCTGCGTCACCGGATACTGCATCGAGGGGTCGACAAGCGCGGCGCCCCATTTCATTCCGATGTCGATCGAGGTGTTGCCCGAGGCGGTCAGCGCGTCGATGTAGGACTTCAGCGCCTCGCGGTCGCCCGAGAAGGGCAGGATGCGGCGGTTTGCCATGGTCGGGCAGTTCGTCAGGCTCGGCGGAACGACGGCGTTGAACGGGTCGAAATGGCCGTTGCGCTGATAGACGCGGTCGCCGATGCCCGGGGCGTCACCGACCGGGGTCGACTTCGGCGACACCGCCGAGGACTGGTAGTCGGTGCGCGCGAATTCGATGCAATGCGACGTCGTGTGTTCGCTGGTCAGGTTGAAGTACCTGGAGAAATCGGTGCCAAGGCTGACCTGCGTCGAATAGGGGATGATCGACATCGACAGCCGCCCGCCTTCGACATTGTCGAAGACTTGGTCGACGAAGGCCTTGGCCGCCGGCTTGAGGTTGGTCAGGCGGCTGTTCGAGTTCATCGAGCCGGACACGTCGAGAACGAGCGAGATCTCGACAAGGCCGATGCGTTCTTCTGCGGCGCCCACGGCAGGCGCGGTCAGCGACGTCGTGCCGACCAGGCGCATGAACATCGTCGGCACCTGTTCGCGCAGGTTGACCTTGACGGTGCGCCATTCGTCCATGTCGCCGGCGGAGGCGTCGATCTCGGAATCGAGCGGGGCGCGCAGGCCGGACTTGGTGAAGTAGTCCTTCACCACATCCTTTGGCGCAAGCGTCTGGTTCAGGTCGGCGGCGGCAAGAACCGCGCGGTCCAACGTGTTCTGAAGCCGGGTGCGGCGTTCTTCCGTGTGCATCACGTCGAGTGCGACCCCCGCGAGGATCAGCATGCACAGGAAGCAGAAGAGGGAGAAAACCACCAGGCTGCCGCGTTCGGAGCTTGCGAACCGGGCCACGCGGGACAGGCCGCGATCAGTCTGCGCAAGCGAACGGACGATGGATTTCGGGGTGAACGCCCGGCCAGGGGCGGATAGGGGCGAGGCGACGCGAAGGTCGGACATGGCAACCAGCCGTACTTGTTAACAGGAACACAACAGGCCCCCAGTTGAGGGCGTCAATTGGGGCGAAAATGTGGCGCGCCACACCATTTGTGTGCCTGGGGAAACGTTATTGGGCATTCGCGGCCGCTGTTTCCCAAAGCGGGCAAAGTGAGCCGGGAATCGTGCCCCTGCAGGCCGGGGGAACTGCCCTAAAGAGTTTCGAATCCGCGAAAAGGTGCTCGTGCAACGAAGCTTCGTGCCCTTGCGCGGCGGTGAGGCCCGCTTTGAGTGTCTGGGGTCCCCGATGTCCGGGCGCTTTTGCGAGAGAAGGCACCCCTGGCCGCCGGTGACAGCGTTCGTCCCTGCGCGCCAAGGACGTTTCACCTGACCTGGCTTCAACCTGAAAGGGTATCCAGAGATTCGGTGCTGATTCGATTGGGGGCGAAAATTTTTCACACTCAACCGCTGATTGTCAAGATTCAACCTGAAGTTGTCACTATTTTCGGCCTTATTGTCCCCGGTTCACGGTCAATGTGATGAGTTTCGAATTATTTTCCCCGTTATGTGCGAATTCAGCCTGCCCGCGCAGTCTCGCGGCGGGAAATCGACAAATTTTAGCCAGATTCCCCGCCCGTATTCGAAGGGGTGTGGGCTGCTGCCGGGGGGCGGCAGGTGTCAGGAGACTACAATGCTGCCAATGCGTCTTGTCCGCTGGAGCGCCGCGTTCTGTCGCCGCGACCGGGGTGCGGCGACGATCGAAGTGATCCTTTGGCTGCCGTTCTTCCTGGGTCTGTTTTCGCTGATGGTCGACATCTCGATGATCTTCAACAACCAGTCGCGGATCATGCGGATCATTCAGGATGGCAACCGCAACTATTCGATCCGCCGCTTCGAAACGAACGCGGAAACCGAAACCTACGTCGAAAACCGCATCGCCCCGATAAGCCCCAATGCAAGCGCCGTGACGACGAACGTCGCCGGGCTGATCACCACGACCGTGACCGTTCCCCTTGCCGACCTTGATCTGCTGGGCATCGCCTATGCCTTCAACAACAGCTGGCAGGTGACGGCGGATCAACTGGACGAAGGATTCAGCGAATGACCAAGGATCTGCGCCGCCCGGTCTCCAATGCCGCGAAACGCGCCGCCGCCGAGCGTGGCGGCATCACCGTTCTGAGCCTTCAGATGCTGATCGCGAGCCTGGTGATCGGCGGGCTTGCCGTCGACGTCGGCAACGGATTTCAGGCCTTTACCCAGTTGCAGGCGACGGCGGATTCGGCCGCCCATGCCGCGCTTTGGTCGCGCGAATGGAATTCGGCGGACGCCGCCAAGACCAAGGCGATCCAGATCGCGACCAACATGATGCCGGAATCCCGCTACGGCGAGGTCCTGAAGCCGGAAGACATCGTCTTTGGCAAATGGGACGAGGATGCGGGAACCTTCACCGCCGATCCGACCTCGAAGACCGCCGTCTTCGTCTCGACCCGGCGCTACGAATCCCAGGACAACGCGCTTGGGACATGGTTCCTGCGGCTGGCCGGGAAGGACGAGCTTGACGTCGCCTCCGGCTCGATCTGGGAAACCTATTACGCAAGCTGCTTCCGTGAAGGCATCGTGGCGCAGGGCCGCGTCGATACGCAAAGCAACAACAACTATGAACCCGGCTACTGCATCCATTCGCAGGACCATGTGGAAATCAACTCGAACAACGTCTTCCAGACCGGCGTGATCGTTTCGATGCCGGACAAGTCGGATGTCATCATCCCGTCATCGGGTTTCGAGTCGAACTCGGGCCTGCGCCAGGCGCTGCGCGACGGGTCCTATGCGCTCCGGATTCTCGACCGGATCGGCAAGATCGAACAGGGCATCCTGAACCCCAACGACTCCAAATACGGGATCATGAACGCGAATTCGCCCTACTACCGGTCCTACATCACCAACAAGACCGTCATCGGCGTCAACGCGCAGGGCAAGACCGAACTGGACCCGAGCAAGTTCAAGCAGGGTCGCATCCACTATGTCGACTGCAAGAACGACAACCAGCACAAGCAGATCAAGGGCGACTGGATGCGCAAGATGGTGATCGTGACAGACTGCAAGATCCAGTTCGGCAACGACAGCACGGCAGAGGAAGCGTCGTCGCTTGAAGACGTGGTGTTCCTGAACACGAACACCGACGCCAAGTCGTTCTATGGCCGGTCCAACGTGCGCTTTGGCAAGAACGATCATTGCACCGCCGGGGGCGATGTCCAGATCCTGACCAAGGGAAGCATCAACCTCGCGTCCGGTATCTATGTCTACGGCAGCCAGTTCATCGCCGCGGGCGACATCTATGCCACCGCGAATGCCGATGGCATCGAAGGGTCGTCCTTCGTGGCGGGCGGCGAGGCCAGCATCACGTCCAACGGTTCGTTCGGTTTCTGTGCCGGCGAAGGCATGGCGAACAACTACGAGGCCCCGTACTTCCGCATGGTGCGGTAGGCGGGTTCGAAATCAACGGTTCGACCCGCCGGCCCCCCGCAATTTCGCAAGGGGTCGGCGGGTTTCAGTATGGGGTACAACTCTACCTATGGTCGAATTGGAAACAGAATTGCAGCGGAAGGTGTTCTTCATGAACAATGGGTTGACCACACAGGCGCCGCGCCGCCTGCGCCGCCTCCTGAAGCGCGAACGTGGCGGCATCTCGGTGCTGAGCCTGCAGATGCTGTTGTGCAGCCTGGTCGTCGGCGGCTTCGCCGTCGATGTGGGCAACGCCTTCCAGACCTGGACGCAGTTGCAGGCGACGGCGGATTCGGCCGCTCATGCCGCGCTGTGGTCGCGTGAATGGAACTCCGCCGATACAGCAAAGACCAAGGCGATCCAGATCGCGACCAACATGATGCCGGTGTCGCGCTACGGAGACGTGCTGACGCCCGAAGACATCGTCTTTGGCACATGGGACGCGACCAACGAACAGTTCACGCCCAATCCGGCGTCCAAGTCGGCGGTCTTCGTCTCCACCCGCCGCTACGAGGCGCGCAACAACGGCCTTGGCACCTGGTTCCTGCGGCTTGCGGGGCGCGATGAATTCGATGTCGCCGCCGGTTCGGTATTCCAGACCTATGTTCCGAACTGCGCCCGCGAAGGTTTCATGGCAGAGGGCCGCGTCGATACCCAAAGCAACAATCACTACCTTGCGGGGTTCTGCGTCCATTCGCAGACGCATGTGGAGGTGAATTCGAACAGCGTCTTCGATACCGGATCGGTGGTGTCGATGCCCGACAAGACCGACCTCGTGAAACCTGCATCAGGCTTCGTCACCAACCCCGGACTGCAGCAATCGCTTCGCGATGCGTCCTATGCCATCCGCGTTCTTGACCGTCTCGACAACATCAGGACCGGCCTCCTGGACCCAGAACACCCGAAATACGGGGTCATGACCCCGACATCACCCTACTACCGCAACTATATCACCCATGCGAACGTGCTGACCGTCAGTCCGCCCAAGGGTAACAAGTCCCTGTCCGCCAGTTTCAAGACGGGCTACGTCCACCAGGTCACCTGCAACGGCGGCAACAACACCATCACCATCGATGGGGACTGGTTCCGGCAGATGGCGCTGGTCACCAACTGCAAGATCAGCTTCGGCAATGGCACGACGCTGGAGGACGCCATCATCATGACCACCGACACCGACAAGAACAATGCCGTCAACGCGTCGCAGAACTTGCGGATCGGCAAGAACGACAACTGCGAGGATGGCGGTGACGTTCAGATACTCAGCATGGGGTCGATCAAGATGACGAGCGGCGTCGACTTCTACGGAAGCCAGCTTATCTCGGCCCAGGACATCGAGCTGACCGCAAACACCAACGGGGTGAAAGGGATATCCCTTGTCGCGGGCGGAGAGATCGACGTGACCTCCAACGGCACCTACGGCTATTGCGCGGGCATGGGCATGGGGCACAACTACGACGCATCCTATTTCCGCATGGTGAACTGACGGTGCGGCTACGACCCCGCCAAGGGCGCGCGCGCTTTTTGCGGGCTTCGACCGGAAACGACATGTTTTGTCGCAAAGCTTTTTGAAAGCGGCTGGCAGAACGTAACACTGCGCCCTAGGCTCCGGTTGGAGCCGAAGCGGAGGCGGTGATGCGATATTCTGGGTTCAAGGTCTTCGCCGAGGGGCTTGGCGGCAACAAGGGCTGGAGGCCTGCCTGGCGGGAACCCGAACCCCGGCCGGACTATGATGTGATCATCATCGGTGGCGGCGGGCATGGCTTGTCGACCGCCTATTACCTTGCGAAGAACCACGGCATCACCAATGTCGCGGTGCTGGAAAAGGGCTATCTGGGCGGTGGCAACGTCGGGCGAAACACGACGATCGTGCGCGCCAACTACTTCCTCCCGGGCAACCAGGAATTCTATTCGCACAGCCTGAAGCTCTGGGAAGGGCTGGAAGGCGAACTGAACTACAACGTGATGCATTCGCAAAGGGGCCTTATCAACCTCTTCCACAGCGACGGCCAGCGCGACGCCTTCGCCCGCCGGGGCAACGCGATGATCAACCAGGGCGACGACGCGGAGCTTCTGGACCGCGAAGGGGTGCGCCGTCATCTGCCCTATCTCGATTTCGAACAGACGCGCTTTCCGATCTACGGCGGGCTTCTGCACCGCCGGGGCGGCACGGCCCGTCACGACGCGGTCGCCTGGGGCTATGCGCGCGGCGCGGACAGGCGCGGCGTCGATCTGATCCAGAACTGCGAGGTGACCGGGATCGACATCGAGAACGGCCGTGTGACCGGCGTTCAGACGACGCGTGGCGCGATCCGGGCGAAGAAGGTGGGCATCGTGGTCGCGGGCCGCTCCGGCCAGGTCGCGGCCATGGCGGGGATGCGCCTGCCGATCGAGTCCCACATCCTCCAGGCCTTCGTGACCGAGGGGCTGAAGCCCGTGATCGACCATGTCGTCAGCTTCGGGATGGGGCATTTCTACATCAGCCAGTCCGACAAGGGCGGACTGGTTTTTGGCGGCGACCTCGATTTCTACGCGTCCTATGCCGCGCGGGGGAACCTGCCGATGGTGGAACATGTGATGGAGGCGGGGATGACGCTGATGCCGATGATCGGCAAGGCGAAG
>ERZ795053.554-NODE-554-length-47986-cov-9.404561_pt1 | contig 47986 bp, 37 predicted proteins | sample MGYA00375137_ERZ795053 | MGnify/ENA primary metagenome ERZ795053 (study PRJEB30182, sample SAMN05720284) | activated sludge metagenome | isolation source: Anaerobic digester | place: Hong Kong | collected 2014-12-17 ...
CCGCAAGCGAGTAGAACCCGCGCGTGCAGCCCATCATCAGGCCGTTGAGCGTGCCAAGGCAGGAAATGATGACGAACACAAACAGCAGCGTGCCCGCCACATTGGAGAAGAGCCCAGCAAACGCGAGCCTTGCGCCTTCCTGGCCGTTTTCCATCAGCGTTGCGTTCGGTACCACGCCCGCAAGGCCGACATAGTAAAGGATATAGACGACAATGACGATCAGCGCGCCGATGACAAGCGCGCGCGGCAGGTTTTTCTTTGCGTCGCGCAGTTCCGCGTTGATGCTCGTTGCGATGACCCAGCCTTCATACGCAAACGCCGTTGCGCAGACCGCCGTGAGCAGTGCGCCGCTCTTGGAGGTGACTTCCGTGACCGCGTTGGAGAAGTTCTCGACCGTCATGCCGCTGACCAGCCCGACGATGAGTCCGACGACGCCCATGAGCAGCAGCGGAATCAGCTTGATGACCGTTGTCGTCACCTGGAACTTGCCGGCGATCTTCGGGGAAAGCGCGTTAACGGCATAGCTCGCAATCAGGAAAAACGCGGAGATCACCATGCACTCCGGCCCGACGATCGACCAGCCGAACAGGACCGCCGTGTAACGCGCGGAAACCCACGCCAGCACGCTGGTGAGCGTCGGATAATAGATCGTCGCAAAAAACCAGCCCATCATGTAGCCGTACTTCTTGCCGACCGTCACTTCCGAATAGTCGACAACGCCGTTGACATACTCGTATTTCGTCGCCATCACGGCAAACACATACGAGCAGACCATCATGATCACGCCGCCGATCACCCAGGCAAGAATACCGAGAGGAAGATCGCCGCCCGTGACATTGAGGATTTTTTCGGCCTTAAAAAAAACGCCGCTGCCGATGACGATGCCCACGACCATCGATATTGCGGTGAAAAGGCCATACTTCTTTTTCAGTTTCGTTTCCATACCCCAAATCCCTTTCCTGTTTCTGCTATCATTTAACAACACGTGTCTGCCTTTGTCAACGGAAACGCGGCGAAATAATGTCCATATTTTCACATGATCGCCCGTTTTTCTCCACAATTGAAGTCTGCGCCGTCCCGTGGCCCCATCGGCGGTGGTTGTGCGAGCATTGACGCGTTTCCGCCGAATGGATAAAATAGTGACAAGGCCGTTAAAACAGATCCTTTCCGTGCATAGGCCTTCCCGGCGAAATAAAAATAATCCTTCAGCGAGGCGCATGTTATGATTTTTGAGCAGTTCCCCGTTTTCTATCTTGAGAGCGAACACACCAGTTACGTGCTGCGCATCGGCAGATTCGGGCATCCCGAACACGTGTATTACGGCGCAAAAATTCCGCGCGGACCGGTGGATTCGCTTTTGACCAAGCAGGTGATCCAAACCGGCAGCGCCGTGCTTTACGACGCGGAAAAAGACCCGGCGTACTGTCTGGACACGGTGCCGCTCGAATGGTCCGGTGTCGGCTGCGGCGACTATCGCCAAACGCCCGCCGAACTCAAACTTCCCGACGGTACGTTCCGCACGGATTTCGTCTACGAATCGCACCGCGTGATTCCCGGCTGCGTTTCTCCCGAAACGCTCCCCGCCGCGTACTGCGGCGAAGGCGAAGCCGAAACGCTGGAACTCACGCTCCTCGACCCCTTGGCAAAAGCGAAGCTGCTTCTTTATTACACGGTGTTTGCAGAAACCGACGTGATCACGCGTCGAACGACGCTCCTCAACGAAGGCGAAGGAACACTCACGATCCGCCGCCTGATGAGCCTGCAGCTCGACCTTGAAAACCGCGGCTTTTCGCTCGTCACATTCGACGGCGCGTGGATCAAGGAAACGCACCGGCACGACCGCAAGCTGCAATACGGCCAGTTCGTTAATTCCTCGGTCACCGGCGCTTCGAGCAACCGCCATAACCCCGGCTTCCTTTTATCTGAGGAAGGCGCGGGCGAGTCGCACGGGAACGTATACGGCTTTAATCTGATCTACAGCGGGAACCACCTCGGCCTGGCCGAACTAAGCCCAACCGACCTGGTGCGCGTTCAGCTCGGCATCAATCCGCATTGCTTCGAATGGCCGCTTGCGCCGGGCGAACGGTTTGAAACGCCGGAAGCGGTGATGACGTTCTCCGATTCCGGGTTCAACGGCATGAGCGCGCACTTCCACGATTTCGTCAACCGGCATATCGTCCGCGGCGACTGGAAGGGCAAAGAGCGGCCGGTGCTCATCAACAACTGGGAAGCCTGTTTTTTTCGGTTTACCCGCGGTAAGCTTCTCCGCCTTGCAAGGCAGGCAAAGCGGCTCGGCGTCGAGCTGTTTGTGCTCGACGACGGATGGTTCGGCGCGCGCAACAGCGATACCGCCGGCCTTGGCGACTACACCGTCAACAAAAAGAAGCTCCCGCGGGGCATGCGTTCCTTTGCCGGACAAATCCATTTCCTCGGACTGAAATTCGGTCTCTGGTTCGAGCCGGAGATGGTCAACCCGGACAGCGACCTCTTTCGCGCGCATCCGGACTACGCCGTCGCCACGCCGGGCCGCGCGCTGCTTTACGGCCGCAATCAGCTCGTTCTCGACCTTTGCAACCCTGCCGTGCGCGACTACATCGTTGAAAACGTCTCCCGCATCCTCGACGACGCGCAGATCGACTATGTCAAGTGGGACATGAACCGCCATATCAGCGACGCGTATTCCCCGCTGCTGGGCTCGCAGGGCGAATTCTACCATCGCTATATCCTCGGCCTGTACGATATCCTTGCGCGTATCTTCCGGCCTAGGCCGCATATCCTGCTGGAGTCCTGTTCCAGCGGCGGCAACCGCTTCGACCTCGGCATGCTCTGCTTTTCGCCGCAGGTCTGGTCGAGCGACGATACCGACCCCGTGGAGCGCCTCTCCATACAATCCGGGCTGAGTTATCTCTATCCGCTTTCTTCCATGGGCGCGCATGTCTCCGCCTCGCCCAATCAGCAGACGCTTCGGCAGAGCACGCTTTCAACGCGCTTTAACGCCGCCTGTTTCGGCTGTCTTGGCTATGAGCTGGACTTAAAGCACCTGACCCGCCTCGAGCGCAGAGAAGTGCGCGATCAGATTGCGTTTTACAAGGCGCACCGCCGCGTCCTGCAATACGGCCGCTTTTTCCGGCACGAACCAATGAAGGACAACAAGGTTTACTGGCAATGCGTAAACGGCGACGCTTCCACGTCCGTCGCGGGCGCGTTTCAGTCCGCCGTGCACGCCGCTGAGGGAAACGATATTCTGCCGCTCTCCGGCCTGCAAAAAGACGCGCGTTATCGCCTTCAGACCAAGCCGCAGCGCATCTTTGTGCGCCGCTTCGGTTCGCTTCTCAAGCACCTCCTCCCCTTCGACGTCAATCCCAACGGCCCGCTCATCCGCTGGATCGACCGGCTGTACGCCATGACCGACTGCGTGGAAACCTACGAGGCCGACGGACAGACGCTGCTGCAGGGCGTGCACCTCAATAACCAGTTCATCGGCACGGGTTACAGCAAAAACGTGCGCATGCTCGGCGATTTCGGTTCGAGTCTGTATGAAATTGAGCGCGCCGAATAGCCCGTGCCTGCACCGTGGACAAAATTCCCAAATACACAGCGAGGGGCCGTTATGAAAAAAACAGCCGTTTTGATCTATGACCAGTTCTGCAATTTTGAAATCGGCGTCGCGCTGGAATTGCTGGCGATGGCGGGAAAACCCATAACGGTCTTTGCTAAAACGCCCGCAATTATGCGCAGTGAAGAGGGTATTTTCGTCTTGCCGGACAAAACGATCGACGCGCTCGATCCCGGCGAGTACGACAGCCTGCTTCTGCCGGGCGCGGCGGATATCCGCCAGGCGGCCGAGGACGAAAAAATGCTGGACTTCATCCGGGTGTTTAATGACCCAGCCTTTGTAATCGGCGCAATTTCGATTGCGCCCGTTTTACTGCTGAAAGCCGGCATGCTGACGGGCAAAAAATTCATGGTTGGCGCCGACCGGGAAGACTTATATGAAGAAGGTTTCACAAAAGACGATCTGTCCGGCATGACCGGATGGAGCGACAATCTTCTCGCGCCCGTCGAAGCGGGTTATATCGTCTCCGGCAATATCGTCACGTCCGTTTCGTATAACTTTGTCCGCTGGTCGCTCGCCTTCGGCGAAATGATCGGCATACAAGTTCCTCCCGCGACTTTCGGGCTTTAACCGTTGCGTTTAGAATCCCGGCGCGAAGTGTTTTTGAACATTAAGTATAAATTTTTGCTTGCTCATTTACCGGTTTTGTTGTTTAATAGACGGGTATGTGGTTCGTGTTTTTTATTTGAAAACCACATCGAAATCCCGTTTACCATTTCCGCCGTTATGTGAATTGACGCGGCAATTCCCGTTTTGCTAGAATATTACGAACCGTGATCAAGGAGGTGCATTTACCAAATGTCCGACCGAAAAATCTTGCTGAGCGCGGATACGCCCTGTGACGTCGGTCCTGTCCTGAAGGAACGATACGGGGTTTCCCTCTTCCCTCTGCACATTATTCTGGACGAAAAGCAGTATACCGACGGCGTGGACATCACCGCCGGAGAAATCTACCGCGCCTGGTGGGACCATAAACTCCTTCCCAGGACCGCCGCGATCAACCCGGAAGAATATGTGGAATACTTCAAACCATTTTTGCAGCAGGGGTACGACGTGCTGCATATTTCGCTCGGCTCCGGCCTGTCCTCCTGCTATCAAAACGCAAAAATTGCCGGCGAACTGCTCTCCTGCGAGGGACGTGTTTTCGTAATCGACTCCTGCTCGCTCTCCACCGGCTTCGGCCTGCTCGTCTGTGAGGCGGGCGAACGCATCCAGAAAGGGATGCCGGTCGAACAGGTGTATGCGGAAGTGACCGCGCTTCAGCCCGACACGCGCGCAAGTTTCATCCTCGACACGCTCGAATTCATGCGTGCAGGCGGCCGCTGTTCCAGCATCACGCAGATCGGCGCGGCGCTGATGAATATAAAACCTACCATTTTGGTGAGAAACGACCGGCAGGGCAGCATGGTCGTCGGAAAAAAGTATTTCGGCAAGCTGGAATCCGCTATCATGAAATACGTGGAAGATCAGCTCAAAGGGCGCACGGATATCATCCTCGACCGGGTTTTCATCACGCATTCCCTGCTGGACGACCCGACGCTGACGAAGCGCGTTGCGGACAAAATTCAGGAATTCCAGCCGTTTAAGGAGATTCACGATACCGACGCAAGCTGCACCATCAGCTCGCACTGCGGGCCGAATACGCTCGGCGTGCTGTTCCTCGTGAAGCCGGGTTCGGAGAACTAAAGCTTAATCGCATGAAAGAATACTACGGCGTCTCCCGAACCGGGAGGCGCCGCTGTCTATTGCTAAAGTCCGACGTTTCCAAAACAATCGAATTCGTTTTAAGATGAATTTGTTGAGTTAAAATCCGTTCAAATCGACGGCATGTGCGGCGGTTTTAACACTCTTCATGCAGATAGGCCGGCAAACGGTGCAGTCGTTCGAAGCTGACGCTGCATGGAAAATTCCGCCGCAGCGGTCCCCGTCGAAAAGCAGTTGTTTTTCGATGGTCTAGGCGCCTCCCGAATCGGGAGGCGCCGCTTCTTGTCAAAGTCTTGCCTTTTTAATCAGTCTTTGAGCAGTTCTTCGATTTCCTCGCGGGTGAGCTTGTTTTTCTCCATGAGTTTTTCGACCAGCCGGTCGATTTTTTCGCGTCCGGCCGCGATGATCTCCATCGTAATCTTCAGTTCCGCTTTGAGCATTTCGTTGATGCGGTCGTTGACGAGCTTCGCCATAGGCCCGCTCTGTGCCTCCTCCGGCGTGAGCGTCATGAGGCCGACCGCTTCGTCCATGCCGTAGCTGCAGATCATTGCGCGCGCAATCTGCGTCGCATTCTGCAGGTCCCCGGAAGCCCCGGTGGAGACGCCGTCCGTCGTGCCGTAGTAGACCATCTCCGCCGCCCGCCCGCCGAGCGAAGTGCGGATCCGCCCGATGAGCTCTTCCTTCTTCAGCAGCGGCTGGCTCTCCGTGTCCGCGTGTTCCATATATCCGCCGTGGCTGCCGCGCGCTTCAATCGTCAGATACGCGGGTGTTTTCCCGGCCTTGTAGCAAAGGTATGCATGCCCGGATTCGTGCCTTGCTACGCGTTCAACGTATTCCTTGCCCCAGTCCTTCTTTTCGCCGTGCCGCGTCAGCTCAAACGCTTCGTCGAGGATTGCGTCCGTCATCGCGCTGTTCTTTTTGGCCGCCATACGCGCCGCAAGGTCGATTACGGAAGAAAGGCTCGCAAGGCTCAATCCCGCGCTGCGCCCGGCGATGGTCTCGATCATGCCTTCGCTGACCTCCGCGTCTTTTTGCTTTTTGAGCATGCGCTCGAGGAACTGCTTCCTGTTTTCCTTGTTCGGAAGGTCAACGCGGATGCGGCGGTCGAACCGGCGCGCAAGCGCCGCGTCGATCGCACCGATGCCGCCCTGTCCCTCCTCAGCGTCAAAGTTCGTCGCCGCAAGCACGAACACGGGACGCTTCGGGTCGACCGAAAAACCGTCCATCTCGGCAAGCAGCGCGTTGAGCGTCATTTCCTCGCCGTGTCCGGAAAATCCGGACGGCGTGTTGCCGCGCGCGCGGCCGACCGCGTCCAGCTCGTCGATGAAAATGATCGCAGGCGCATAACGCCGCGCCCGCCGGAACAGCGCGCGCACGGCCTCCGGCCCACTGCCCTGAAACTTCGTTACAAACGCGCTGCCGACCGCCGGAATGAACGCAACGTTGGACTCTCCGGCCATCGCCTTGGCCAGCATGGTCTTGCCCGTCCCCGGAGGGCCGTAGAGCAGCACGCCCTTCGGCGGCTTGAGCCCGCGGGCGGCAAACGCCTTGGGGTTCTTTAGGAAATCGACAAAGAACGTCAGTTCGTCCTTTGCGTCCGCCGCGCCGATTACGTCGTCAAAGCGGATACTCGGCTTTTCAACCTCATCGAGCACTTCTCCCGCGTCCTCGGCGGAAAGCGCGCGCTTGAGCGAAAGATCGCGGATACGGATCGTGGCGGTCTTTTTGTCTTTTGAGAGGATTGGCGCCGTCTCATAGTAAAGCACCTTGTGCTCTGCGTGCAGTTTCGCCGCTGACTCCTGCATGTACACCTGCGCGCAGATATGCGAAAGTTCCTCGCCGAACACGCCGATGTCGCCGGACGGGATCGTCAGCTTACCGCGCGCGCCCGCGCGCGCAAAGGACGTCATCAGCTCGGCGTCAATCACAAGAAACTCCGTTTCGAGCAGATAAACCGGCATCTCCGGGAAGCGCTCGCGCATGTTGCGGAAGAACGTGCGCGCCGTTTTGAGGGACATGGAGGCGATCGGAACGTTGTCGAACGCGGCGGCGGTCTTGTCCTGCAGCATCGGGTCTTCCGCAAAATCCGTTTCCTCGTTTTCGTCCGCAAGCAGCGCCGCGCGCGTCACAACGTCCATGAGCACGAGTGTGATTTCCTGCTCGCCCGCAATTTTAAACGCCGCTTCGCCGGTCTCGGCGTTATGGAAGCGGATGTTCGGCAGCGATGAGCGGCAGCGCTCGGCAAAACCGGGATTGCCGAAAACAAGCACCTCCGGCGTGTCGCTCGCGCAGAAGAGCGAGTTCACCTCCGGCGTGATTGCGGACTCCTCGACCGTGTAGGCGATTTCGCCAATTTCCTTAATCGCTTCTTCAAAGCTTTCCTGGCTCCAGAGCCGGCAGAGCTTGAACACCTCGTTTTTAAAGAACAGCTCCGCCTGCGCGCGCACCGTCCGCGCGTCAGCCTGTCCGCCCTCGGCAAACAGCAGCGTCGTTGCAACCAGCGGCTGCGTTTCAACCTTGATGCCGTATTGCTTTTCAAACAGCCCGCAGAGGCGGCTCAGTTCGTTTGCGATGATGCGCTCCAGATCGTACGCCTGCAGATGATTGAACATGATCGGATAGCCCGTCGCCAGGCGTGAGCAGATCGCGGGCGGGAAATACGGCAGTCCCGTCTTCGGATCGTTGTCCGTCTCCAGCGCGTTGATGATCGTCTGTCGCGGCAGTCCCGCCGCGTTGATCTTCTGGTCGCCTTCGTAGAGCTGTTTGCCGGCGTTGGTCGTAAAGATGATGATCGTGTCCTTGAAGGATACGTCTGTGTCGTTGAACGAATCGTGCAGGTTGCCAGCGTCGAGAATCTGCAAAAACAGGTGGATGACCTTTGCGTTCGCCTTTTCGATTTCGTCAAAAAGTAGGATGCAGTGCGGATTCTCCGCAACAAAGCCCGTGAGCGTTCCTTCCTTTGCGTCCTTGAAACTCGGCGGGAAGCCGACCAGCACGTTTACGCCGAGTTCATCCGCAAAAGCGGTCATCTCGAATTTTTTAAACGGCAGTTTGAGCGTCTGCGCCGCCTGATCGGCCAAAAACGTCTTGCCTACGCCCGGAGGACCCGCAAACACGAAAATTGCGCGCGGGTGCTTGCGCTTTTCGTCCGATGCGGCGATCACCTCCGCGCTGAAAATCCCCTCGGCAAACGCATGCACCGCGTGGTCCTGACCAAGGACCGTGTTGAGCAGCGCATAGCGCATCCCGCGCACGCGGTCGGTCAGCTTCGGCAGGAAGGAAATGTCCATCTCCTCGGACGGTTTTTCTTCCGAGTCGGAGAGCTCCCCTTCGCCCGTGTCTTCCGTCGCGTCCGCTTTTCCGGGTTTTGCAAGCAGCGAACGGATGATCGGCGTCGGCCGGGCGAACAGCTCCGCCGTCACGGCCTCGGCCGTGATCACGTCCTTGCCGCGGCTGGCGTTCATCATCAGCACGGCGATCATCCCTTCCGCGTCGCCTTCCGGCTGGGAAGAGCTCAGGATGCGCCGCAGCTGTACGCGCGTTTTCTGCGTGTCGATCTTCTTTGCGCGCAGCAGCGCCCGCACCTTTTTTATATCGGCGTCGGACTCCGCAACATGCTTGGAAGTCGGCGCAAACTCCTCCGTTTTGAGCTCCGCGAGCTTGAGGATACCGAGGAGCACGTGCTCCGGAAACATCTGCGTCGCCTTGGAGGCGTTGACCTCCGCTGCCGCGCGGACCATGACAAACCGCATTGGCGTGTTGAATTCCATTTTCTTCCTCCCGTTGCTTACTTTAGATCTCTTTTATGTCACGATCTGTTTTACTGTATTTTCAGGTCGATATGCTGCAGTTTCAGCCGAATTCGCGCAGGCGTCTGCGCACGGCCGCTTCGCGGATATAGCCAAAGCCGCTGTTGCGCAGCGTGTTCATGAGCAGATCGATGTTCGCCTCGCTCTGTGCCCCGTGCAGCCGGACAAACTGCTCGAAGAGCGGCGCGGCCTGTTCGTCCCAGTCGGACCAGCCGGGAAACTCGTATACCCAGTCGATTTCCCAGGGTTTGAGCGTCCCGTCCTTTCCGCCGGAAACGACCGCGCAGCCGTTCGCGCTGATTGCGGCGCAGCCGCCGCTTTTATGCCCGGTAAACGTCCTGATGCTCTGCATTTCGCGCGTGTCCCAAAGCTCCATACGCCCTTCCTTTGAAAATCCGGCAAAGAGGAACCGGCCGCACGCGCTGATATTGACATTCGTAACCGGCGCGAACAGGTGCCCGAACGTATGCACGACGGTTTCGTTTTCCACGTCCCAGAGAATCATCGTCTTGTCGAAACTGCCGGACAGCGCCGATTTCCCGTCGGCGCTCAGGCAAACGCTCAGCACATCGTCGCGGTGTCCTTCCATCGTTCCGATCGCGCGCATTTTCGTGAGGTCCCAGACCCGCAGGGAACGGTCCCAGCTGCCGGAAAGCAGCGTTTTCCCGTCCGCGCTGATGCTCAGCGAACTCACCGTGTCCGTGTGTCCGGAAAGCTCCGCGTATTTTTCGCCCGTCTCCACGCTGTAAACATAGATTTTTTTGTCGTCGCCAGCAGCCGCGGCGACCGTGCCGTTTGCGTTCAGCGCAATCGCTAGCACCTGATAATTTCCGGCATACGGTTTGACGGCGCGGATTTCCTTTCCGCTTTTCACGTCCCAAACGCGCAGCGTCCGGTCCTGCGAATAGGAAATAATCCGGCTTTCGTCGCCGCTGAATCCGGCGAGTACGACTTTGTCGGTGTGCCCTTCAAACGCCCGCACGCACTGCATGCGCGCAAGGTCAAAGAGGCGCACGCTCGCGTCCTCCGCGCCGGCGAGCACCATCGAGCCGTCCCCGTTGAGCGCGACGGAACGCACCGCGCGCGGATGCGTGTCGTACTCCTGCCGCTCCTTGATCGAGCGGATGGAGACCGGCCTGCAGAATTTTCCCGCCGTAACGTTGAGCGTCAGGCACTTTTCGTCGTCCTCATGGCCGGGGATGGCGCGCGCCTGGTCGAGCAGCGAAAGCGATTTTACGACGTGCAGGCTTTTGAGCTCGCGTTCCGCCTGCTCGAAGATATTCTGGAATTCCTCTTCCTGCGCAAACCGCTCCGCCGCGGAGACGATCCGGCTCATTACCCATCCCGCGTGGAACCCGCCGCAGGATTTATGCCAGCGAAGCAGTTCTTTGCCGCTGGCTGTGTAGATGACCGAAAGGTCGTCGTTTGCTTCCAAAAGACGGAGCACGCGGCTCTGCGGCGGGAACGTCCTTAGGCAGCAGCCGCTCTCCACGTCGAAGATGCGCGCCCGCCGGTCTTCGCAGGCGCATACGATCCGCCTGCCGTCCGCGCTGAAGCGCACGACGTCCACGTCGCCCGTGTGGATGCGGATGGTGCGCAGGCATTTGCCGGACTCCGTGTCCCAAATTTTCACCTCGCCCGCGTTGTCGCCGGACGCGATGCGCATGCCGTTTCGGGAGACCTCCACCGCCAGCACAAGCCCCGCATGCCCTTCGTAGGTGCAAAGGCTTTCTTCCCGGTCGATCTGCCAGAGTTTCAGCACGCCGTCCGTGCAGCCGGAAACGAACCGCTTGTCGTCCCGCAAAAAACGCATCTCCGCGCAGTGACTTTTATGCTCGGTATAAACCCGCTCGCATTCGCCCGTCTCGTTTCGCCAAAGCCGGATTTCGCCGTCCGAACTGCTTGTAATCGTGTATTTGCCGTCCCGGGAGACCGCCAGCGAACGAATCTGATCTTTGTGCCCGTGGAAGTGGCGCAGGCATCTGCCCGCCTCAAGGTCCCAATAGCGCGCGTCGTAGTCGGTGTCCTCTCCGCTGGACACGGCGTGCCGCCCGTCCGCAAGGAAGCGCACCGCGCGCACTTCGCGGTGATGATCGATCAGCGATTCTGTCTGTTCGCCGGTTTCAAGGTCCCAGAGCACGATCCCGTGATCGTCGCACCCGGTCAGAAGACGCTTCCCGTCCGCCGAAATGTCGAAGGATATCATCGTGCCGGACGGAAGCGCAACGGCCGTTTCCATGCAGTCGTCCGGCAGCGCCTGCGCAATCTCCAGCAGGCGTTTTGCCTCGGCGGCGGTTTCCTTTCCTTCCGCGGCGCTCGTCAGGTATTCAATCGCCGCTTCTTTGTCGCCGCGCTCAAGATGCACCTGCCCGATCATCAGTTCAACGCGCCTGTCGCCGGGGTGGTTCTGCATCGCCATTTTCAGCCGCCGGATCATCTCCATGTCGTCGATCACGCCGTTTCGCCAGGCATGCAGCGAATAGTTGAACATCGATTCCAGATGATTGTGGTCGATCATGAGCGCGCGCCGCCAGCTTCCCTCCGCGTCCGCGGGCTGCCCGATATCCAGGTTGGAAAGCGCGTGGTTGTTAAGCGAATCTGCGGTTTCATCGACCGCCTCAAGATAGCTGCGCGGATATTCCCGCCCGAAGGTCATTTCATAGATGATCAGAAGCTCCATTTCAATGTCCGCGAAGTCATGCGGACGGTCCGCTTCGTTGTTATTAAAGCACTTTAAAAGAAGGTCCTCAAGTCCGAACGGCACCGGATATTTCGACTGCTTGAGATACCGCCTGCAGCCGTACCCGCCGACCGTTCCGTCCGCCCAGGGACGATTCTGCACAAACATTTCCAGCACCATCAGCGCCCAGCTCCAAACGTCCGTGCGCCGTGTGACCATGCGCTTTTCCATCTGCTCGGGCGAGCAGTATTCCATCGTGAAGCCGAAGCCTTCGGTCATCATCGTCTTGCCTTTTTCGACCATTGTGCTGCTGATTGCGGACGTTGCGGAATGCCGCGCGCGCGAAATGCCGAAATCGGCGACCTTCGCCTCGCCGTCCTCTGAAAGCAGAATGTTGTCCGGTTTTACATCCTGATGAATGATGCCGTGCTGATGCGCATAGTGCAGCCCGCGTGCAATCTGGATGGAAATGTCCATAATGCGTTCGGAGACTTCCTCGTCCCCGCCGTGATAGAGCCTTCCGGGCCGGAATGCGCCATCGCCCGCGCCGCGCCGCCCAATCCACTCCCGCAGGCTCCCGGCCTCCATCCACTCGGAAAAGATCGACGGGATGGTTTCGATCTCGCGAACATAGTAGCAAACCACGATATTCGGGTGTACGCCAAGGTTGATCCAGGCGTTGCATTCCTCGATGAACTGCCTGCGCGCTTTTTCGGAGGTGAACAGCCGTTCATACGGACGCTTCATTGCCAGGTCGACGTTCCAGTCCTTGTGGTGCACGCGGTAAACCATGCCCATGCCGCCTTTAATCGGCTTGGACTCAACGCGATACAACCCGGCCAGCGTCTGCCCGATATAAAACTCGTCCTCCGGTTTTGCGTTTGCAAATTCCCGTCTTAATTCATCCGTCTGCATGACGAACCCTCCATTGCGCGCCGCCGCCCGCCATTATTTTCTGTTGTTGATGATCGTGCTGATCGTTCCAATCACATACGTCAGCGCAAAAAAGCTCAAAATTACAATCTCCCAGGTCGGCAGAGGAAACCATCCGTACAAAAGGGACAAAAACAGCATGAGCCCGATCGGGAAGAGCAGAATCATCTGCATCATCCAGCCTTCGCAGGCGGCTTTCCGCTTTTTCTGCGCACGGCTGTTGCCGTATTCGTATTCGCTGTACCAAAGCGTCTGGCTCTGCGGTAAAAACACCAGTAAAAACCATCCGATCACAAAGAAATAGATCAAAACGCTTTTGTGCGGCTGCATTTCCAAAACCCAGTACACCGTACCGATGACGACGGGCAGGAACAGCGTAACCAGCGCGCCGGAATAGAAAATTTTGTCCGGCGAACCGGTCAGCTTGCTGAGCCAATACTGCGTTTCCTTCGTAATCCCGCGCGTGTCGGGCAGCATGCGGATTTTTCCGTTTGCCCGTATCAGCGCGCCGAGCACAAGTATGCCCGCCAAAATCTTCAAATATATATCGCCGTTTTTCGTTTGTATTTCCACGGTGCTCAAAAACATATTGGCTGCGACCACCACATACGCCGAGAACAGCAGTCCGTCCAGAAACAGCGAAAACGGTTTGAAGCGCTGCCAGAACAGTCCCGGGACGATCCGCAGCAGGAAATATGCGCCGGTCATATACACGACCAGGAAAAACCACTCGTACGCCGATGGGTCCATGTCCGCGGGGTGATAAAAGCGCTTGAGCAGCAGCGATAGTCCCCAGAACAGCCCAACCGTCACCAGCACGCCAACGATGTAAATTGTAACGGCATACGCAAGCCCGCCCGAATAGGTCGAACCCAAAAATTCCGTCGTTTTCGGCTCTGCCGCCGCGGGTGCGGCCGATTTTATCGACGGCGGCTCGACAGTGGGAGGCTCCTGCTTCTTCGGCGGCGGAACTTCGCGCTTCGGTTCGGTTTTGACGGGTGTTTTTTTCGGCCCCGTACCCTGCGTTCCCACCGGCTTTTTCTGTGCCGCCTGCGGTTTTGTGCTTTTTACCGGCGCTGAATTTACGTTCGGCGCCGGTTTCTTAGGGTCCGGCTTCGTCTCCGGCTCGTCGTCGTCGCTCTCGCCGCTTTCCCTGCGCTCGCGCAGTTCCCGCATGATAGCGGCCAGATCGATCCCTTCGCCCGATTTTTTCTTTGGCGGTTCCGGCTTTGGGGGTTCCGGCTTGGGGTCCGGCTCCGGTTTTACTTTTTCGGGCGGCGCTTCCTCCGGCTCATCCGGCGTCGTCTCGCCGTTTTCACGCCGTTTTTTGAGTTCCTGTAAAATTGCGCCAAGGTCGACGCCTTCTTTTTTTGACGTCGTCGTTTTCTTTTTCGGCTCCTCTTTTGGCGGTTCCGGTTCTTCGGGCGGTTCCGGTTCATCGTCGCGCGGCTTTTCATCGTCGACGTCCGTCCTGCCGTGCCTGTCTGAGATGGTCGGCGTTTTCCATCCGGAAGATGCGCGTTCCGGCTCGGAATCATCGTCGTCCACCGGGTCGAAGATTGTCAGCGCGGACTTGTTAAACTCGCTTGCATCGGGCATTTTGGGCATAACGAATCCTGCCAGCGCGCTTGCTTCGCGCTGACTGCCGCCGTCGCTGCGATCCGTGCGCCGCCCTTCGGAGCCGCCGCCGCTGACGCTGTTGTCCGAAGCGTCCATGAACATTTCCTTGCGGCCCTGCTCCTGTCGCGGCGGCATAACGCCGGGGATGGTTTCGTCGTCGTCGTCAATTTCTCCTGCTCCCGGCGGCACGTCGCCCTTGCCGTTTGCCATTTCCACGGCGCCCGACGGACGTTCGAGGATTGCGCGCAGCACCGCGGGCGTGGTCAGTTCCCCGTCCGCAATTTTCTCCGCGCGTTCCAGCAAGGCATGCGCCGCTGTGCGCCGCTCCTCTTCCATCGCCGTCCCGGTTTTGGCCGGCGCCGCAAGAAGCCGCTCATATGCGGACTCCGCGTCGACGCCCGCATCCGCAAAAATCTTTTGTAACTCTGCAATTTCCGCGTCGATCGCCTCGCGCTCGGAAGAAGACGGCGCAATCCGCTCGGATGACATCTGCGAGATTTTCAGTATCGCCAGATAGATGTGCTCGATGCCTGGCTCGCGCAGCTTGTTTCTGCGCGCTTCGGCACCGGCCCGCATCATGACGATTTGCATGGTTTTACTTTTCTTCATAGTCTCACTCCCGGTCGTCGTATTGAGATGCTCTTTTTTAAACCTTAACCGAACAACCCGCGTTTCCGGATCCGCACGCAGACCGCGGATATGTTGTCCCGTCCGCCCGCTTCGTTCGCCGCGTCGATCAGCTGTCTGCAGGTCGGCTCCGGCGGCATGCCCTTTAACAGCACGTCGCGTATCTGTTCGTCCTCCAGCATGCCGTGCAGCCCGTCGCTGCAAAACAGCAGCGTATCTCCCGGTGCAACCGTTTCCAGAAACGTCTCCGGCGTGGCCGGGCTCGGCATGCCCATAAAACGCGTGATGCGCGAGCTTGCGTGATGGTGTTTTGCTTCCTCCTTTGAGAGATCACCGCTTTCCACCAGCAGCGCGGCGAGGTTGTGGTCCCGGGTCACCTGCGTCAGCACGCCGTCCGACGCACGCAGAATGTACCCGCGGCTGTCGCCGAGGTTGACGAACAGCGCGCACTTCTGAAGCAGCCAGACCCCGCAGAAAGTCGCGCCGAATTCGATTGTGTGTCCTTCGTTGCCGGATTCGTAGATGCTGTCGCTCAGGACCGCAACACTGTTTTTCAGCAGTTCCGCCGCACTCTCAAGCGACGCGTCCGTCCCCGTTTCCTCCGCCACATGTTCAAACAGGTCCGGAAACACGTCCCGTATCATTGCGGAGGTTTTTCCGCCGTCTTTCAGTCCGCCCATCCCGTCCGAAACGGCGAAGAACCCGCGCTCCGGGCAGAGGATTACCTCGTCCTGGTTGGAAGTGCGCGTCCTGCCGACGTCCTTGAGCCCGGCAAAACGGAAATCGTAATCAAACAGCGTTTTCTTCACCGGAGCGCCTCCTTGATTTCATCTCTGAGTTCTCCTGCGGACATGCAGTCCTTTTCACACTCGTCAAACGGGATCAGTATGGAGTCGATGAGCGCCGCAATCTTCCTTGGTACGCTCGGGTCGCGCTCGCGAATCGGCACCGGATCGCGCTGCAGGACCGTAAAGGCGTAATCCTCGCCTCTGCGGAAATCCCGCACGGGATACCCCGTCAGCATGCCGTAATAGGTCGCCATCGCAGCCCAGATGTCCACAACCGGCTTTGCATAACGGTAATTGAGAATCTGGCTGCGCGGCATATAGCGGAACGTCCCGCAGTAGTCGCCCGCCGTCGTGTGGCTCGTAAAGCCCGCGCACTGAAACGCCTTTGCAAGCCCGAAATCCGCAACTTTGTAAGTCGCCTTTCTTCCGTCGTGCTGTATAAAGATGTTGCCGGGCTTAAAGTCGCGATGCACAACGCCGTTGACGTTCATTTCCTCGCCGCTTGGCGCATGCAGCGTGATTGCCGCCGTGTGTGCATAATGCAGACCGTCGAGCACCTGAAGCGTGATGTCCGTCGCTTCTTCAACGCCCAGGCGGTTGCCCTTCATGCGCAGATAGCGGTCGAGACTGCCGCCCTCGCAGTATTCCATCAGGATAAAGAAGGTTTCCCCCATGCCGCCGCTTCCAAATTGCTTCACAACGTGCTGGTGAGACAGCTGGCCAAGGAGCACCGCCTCGCGCATGAAATAGTCGCGCCTGCGCTGGTCCCTGGCGATCTGCGGCAGCATGAGCTTAAGCGCCATGCGCTTGCCGCTTGCGCGCTCTTCCACGAGCCAGACCTGCGCCATGCCGCCTTCGCCGAGCTTTTCGATCTGCTCATAGCCCTTCAGTTCGACCGCACCTTCTTCGCCCTCTTTGGCGCGGTCCATCAGGTGCTCCAACAGTTTGACCGGGTCGGCGCGGCATTCTTTGCAGATGTTCGGCGCGTTCGGGTCGTCCTCGATCGGCGCGCCGCAGATGCTGCAGCGGCGTACGCCGTGCGCGCGCTTGGCCTCAGCTTCTTCCTTTTTCCGTTCTTCTTCCTTATGCCGGCGGAGCGCTTCTTCGGCCTGTTTTTTTGCTTCGTCTTTTTTGCGCCTGGCTTCCTGCTGTTTTTCACTGCAGTGATAGCAAAGCCCCTCCCCGTTCTCGCCGATGATGGCTTTGCCGCCGGGGAGTTCCATGCCGCAAATATCGCAGGTCGGCGGGATTTCAATGGAAAACTTCAGTTCGCAGTCCGGCCCGAGCTGAAGCGTGTCTCCGTCCTGGATTTCATGCTCGTTGAACCGCTTTTTCTGCGCTTCTTCCGGGGTCATGTCCGTCGGCCGCTGTCCAATCACCGCGCCGTTAAGCCACGTGCCGTTTTTGCTGCCGAAGTCGCGCACCATCACCTTTGGCGGCGCGATGTCGAGCAGACAGTGATAGCGCGAAACCGTTTTAATTGGAAATGCAATCGCACAGGCCTTTTTCCGCCCGAGTATCAGGGATTCTTTTTCCTCATAGCAATACGATTTACCGGCTTTAGGCCCTTTTGACACCTGAATTGTAATTTTTGCGCCCATGACGTGTCCCCCAATATTCTTCGCCGGACAAGGCGGGCATATTCCGCCTGCCGTCTCCTTTTTATATCGATTGTATCATGCCGCGGCGTTTGTTCGGTGAGCAGTCTGCACACAACGCGTTATTCAGCGCAGCCGCTCCCTGCGCACCCAAAACAGCCGGTTCGTCTGCTCGTGCTGCGGATACCAAATCTCCGTGTATCGTTCAATGCCGAAATACTGTTCAAAAAACGTGCGCCACTGCTCTGTGGTCCGGTTCAGAAGCAGCAAACCGTCGTCCAGGAGGTCGCCTTCGATGACGCGCACGCCCCACTGCTGCATCTGTTCATGTGTGATATGCGGGTTGAGCTTGATCAGCGCCTTACCGCCGGGTTTTAAAATCCGGCGGCATTCCATCGCGAGTTTCTGCGCGTCCGCCGGGAAAAGATTGTCGATTATATTGGAGAGGATGACTGCGTCGGCCGAGTCCGGCGGGATTTCACCGAGCCGCTCGACGCCGCCGGTCAGAAGTTCGTATTCGCCCGCCTGCATTTTTGCCGCGCGCCGTTTTGCGTTTTCAATCGCTTTTTTACAAAGGTCGATTCCGATATGACGCTTCGTCCCAAACAGGGCGCAGTAAAAGAGCATCGCTGCGTTGCCGCATCCGAAATCGAGCACGGTTTCGCTGTCTGAGCAGAGCCATTTCAGCGCCTCGTCCAACCCGTCGTTTCCGGTCTCCGGCGCGGTCGGAACGCCGGCCGTTTCCCGGCTGAAAACCTCGTCCCAGTGCCGTATGCAGCGGTTGTACCCTTCGTTCATCGTTCCTCCGGCCGGCTGAATGGAATTTGTAATACTTTATATATTCTATCACGCACGCCGCATGTTTTTCATTTGTTTTTGCTGAATTTTAAAAAAATACTCCGCTCTGCGAAGTAAAGCAGACTCGCTTTCCCGTCCCTTTCGGCGCTTCAGACGCTCATCTCGGCAAGAAACACTTTCACCACCGACGGGTCGAACTGCGTCCCGGCGTTGCGGCTGATTTCGGAGAGCGCTTCCTCGTGTGAAATCGCTTTGTGATACACCCGGTCCTGCGTCATCGCGTCGTATGCGTCCACGACGGCCAGAATCCTTGAAAGCAGCGGAATTTCTTCGCCGGAGATTCCGTTGGGATAGCCCGTCCCGTCCCAGCGCTCATGATGCGTGAGGATATAGTCGGCTATATGCGCAAAATCCGGCGACGACGTCGCAATCCGGTACCCGATTTCCGGGTGCTTGCGCATCTCCTTCCATTCTTCGGCGGTGAGCCTGTCCGGCTTTTTCAGAATCTGGTCGCTGATGCCGATTTTGCCGATATCGTGCAGCATGCTGAACAGCCGCAGCGTGTCGATTTCCTTCTGCGGCAGCCCCATGCGCCGCCCGACGGCCTCGCAGGCCTGCGCCAGGCGTTCGGCGTGCGCTTCGGTTTCGTAACTGCGCTCGTACATGGTCGCGGTAATCGAAGTCAGCACCGCGTTGTGATGGCTCTTTAAATCGAGCAGTTTGCGGAGCGAGAGGTTTGCGTCCGCGTCCTGCTCTACCTTTGCAACGTCCGTGTCCGCGCGTGTTTTCGTACCGCTGCCGGTCGAAAGGCTGATTATCTTCGCCTTGTCTTCGATCGAAGCATTGTAGACGGCGAACGCTTCGCGGATCGATTCGGCCATCCGGTATGCGTCCTCCGTGCCGGCATGCGGCATGAGCACGGCAAATTCGTCCCCGCCGATGCGCGCCAAAATATCCTGGCTCCGCTTGCAGCGCGAAAGTACGTCCGCCGTTTTAATGATCATCCGGTCGCCCGCCGCGTGACCGAATGCATCGTTGATCAGTTTGAGCCCGTTGATGTCCGCAAAAAGGATCGAAAACGGGTATTCTCCTTTTTTGTCCAATGCGAGCTTCGCCGACTCATAATACTGCCGGTTGAATAAGCCGGTCATCGCATCGTGTGCGCCAAGATACTGAATCTGCAGAAACTGTTTTTTCGACTCCGTAATGTCGATGATAATTCCTTCCAGCGCCTGCACATTGCCCTGTTCGTCAAACACGCCCTGGTTGATTTCCAGCACCCATTTGCGTTCACCACCTGCGGTGCGGATTTCGTATTCGTAGCGACAGGAACGCTTTTCGGCGATTGCGCGCCCGCTCTCCTGCCAGATGTATTCGCGGTATTCTTCGCAGATGATTTCGTCGAACGAAACTTTTGCGTTGTTTATAAGTTCCTCCGGCTGATACCCCGTGAGCGCATAGCAACCCTGTGAAACAAACTGCATCGTCCATTTGCGGTCGAACGCGCAGCGGTATGCAACGCCCTGGAGGTTCGACAGAAGCACCGACTTGCTGCGCTCGCTTTCACGCAGCGCGCGCATCGTCGTCTGAAACTCCGTTATGTCCAGTCCGGCGGCGAGCAGCCCAGTCACCGCGCCGGTTTCGTCATACAGGACCGCATTGTTCCATTCGATAAGCCGCTGTTCCCCGCTCGCGGTCAGTATCGGATTCTCTTTGGAAAAATATCCGGTATACGCCCCGTCTGCAAGCCGCCGGATCACGTCCGTCAGTTCCGCCCTGTACTCCTCGGGAATAAACCGCTCCACCCAAATGCTGCCGAGAACGTCCTCTTTTTCGAGTCCCAGTATGCCGCAGCCAAAGCGGTTGATCATCTGCACGCGTCCTTTTAAATCGAGCGCAACGAAAATAACGCCGGAAATATCCAGATACATCTCCGCGCGATCGCGCTCCTTTGCCAGCGCAACCTCCGCGAGATGCCGCTGGGTGATCACGCGCGATATACCGCCGACGCCCAGCTTGCCTTCCGCCAGCTTTACCGGAAAGATGATCGTTTCATACGTTTCCCCGTCAAAGGTCTCCTCGACGCGCACCGACTCCCCGCTCTCGCGCACCAGTTCGTCGCGCTCCTGCCATTTATCGGCATATTCAGCATGGATCAGTTCCTCGGTCCTTTTGCCGATTGCGGCTTCCTCGGACGGAAGCCCGTAGTAGTCGACCATCCGCTGATTCAGCGCAATATAGCGCAGATGTTCGTCTTTCATATAGACAAGGTCGCAGCTGGAGCCGAGAAAGGCTTTGTAGATGCTCTGGCTGATCAGAACGTTCTTTTCCGCAAGCATCAGTTCGCTGATGTCCTGAATCGTGCCGGACGCGCAGCAGAACGCCCCGTCCGCACCGTAACGCGGCTGCAAATGCACTCTTACATACCGCTTGTCACCTTGCGGATCATAAATCCTGCAGGTCAGTTCCGCTTGCGATCGCTCTTCGAGCGCCGTTTTAAACGCGCTGCAGATACGCCGTGCATCTTCTTTCCGGACATGCGCCATCGCTTCCTCGGCCGCGCCTGCAAACGACCCCGGCTCCACGCCGAGGATCCGAAATCCTTCGTCGGTAAGTTCTACTTCACACGTGCCGGGGTCATATCGAAAACCGCCGATATGGGCGAGTTTCTGCGCCTCCAGGAGTGACGCCTCGCTTTTTTTGCATCTCTCGCCGGCCAACATAACTTTTTTAAACCCACTGTAAACGAGTGCAAAAATCACAGCCGCCGTCAGTACGACGAATAAAACACCCTTGCACATGTTTGTCAGGTATGTCGCCGTGTCAAGATGGTAACGTTTTGCGGTAAGCCCGTCCGTTATCACAATCCAAAGCACGCCGCACGCAAGATAAGTCGCCGAAATCAAAGCTGCCTTCTTCAGCGCGCGCCGTTTCGGCGTGTCCGAACCAAAAACCTTTTGTGTTCCCATGGTTTACCCCCGCCAATTTCACCATCTTGCATGTACACGGCTTTTACACCGACTGCATATCTTATATCATTCTCTTTTCATCATATGAAATTTTATTTCAAACCGCAACAATATTTTACAAATCGGATTACGCTTTAATCCAGTAACGCTTCGCATTTACCGCTTCCGCCCGCTTTTTTTACTGCCGTCGCGTTCTGTCTGCGGCCTTTTGCGTCGAACCTCCATTTGTTGTGCCGTAACATTTTCAATCAAAACAGAAAACCGGGCAACCCCGGCTTTTGCGCTCCATATCGTTTTTTATCCGTTTAATCCGAAAAACGGCGCAAGCTCCGTCAGCGCGTCCGCAATGATATGCCCCGCGCCTTTTCTAAGGTGAATCTGCGCGTGCGGCACGGCGCGTCCAAGGCGCTTCGCCGCCTGGGGTGCGTCGACAACATCGTCGTTTTCTCCGGCAATCAGCAAAACGGGCATCGTCAGCCGCTCCAACTCGCAGTCCGGAAACACCGGCGGCTCCTGCGTAAGCGGATTGTAGCCGGAGAGGATCAGCTCAATGAACTCCAAAACGGGTTTGGGCAGCGCCGTGGCCGCGCCGAATGCGACCGCGTCGCCCTGTGTCTTTGCACGTTCCGCTTTTTTCAGCAGTGCGGCGTTCGCGCCGGAAAGGCCGGAAGGCGAAATCAGCGCGAGCCGTTCGACCGCCTGCGGCCGCGTCACTGCAAATTTCAGCGCCGCCCAGCCGCCGAGTGAATTGCCGATCAGCGCCGCTCTCGTTACGCCGAGAGCATTCATCGCCTCCCAAAGCCAGTCCGCATACGCGCCGGAGTTCATGTCGAGCCGCACCGCCGCGCTGTTGCCCGCTTCACCGGGAATGTCCAGCGCGAACACATGATATTTTGTGCTGAGCGCGCCCATCTCCATAAACCAGAACGCGCTGTTGCTGCAGGACCCGTGCAGCAGTATCACCGTCTGTTCGTTTTGCCCGCCCGCTTCCAGCGCGAATGTTTCGCCAATGCTCGTCTCGGCGTATCGCTGCCGAAACGGGAAATTCGCGAGTATTTCGGCGTATCTTGCGCGGATTCTGCGTTTGCTTTCTTCGCTTTTGAATCCCGGTTCGCTTTGCATGCGTTTTCCCTCCTTATTCTTCTCCGCCGATCAGCGCGCCGACGGAGGCAAGCATCTGTTCCACGACAAAAACGTCTCCCCAGAGCGTCACGCGCACCTGGCGCAGGGACTCGATATACTGCGCGTGCATGGTGCACTTGCCGTATTCCGGCGGTTTGGAATTGAGCGCCGCCGTCAGGGCGCTGAGAATGCGCTCCGCCTGCGGTTTGGAAACAGAGCTTATTTCCACAACGGACGAAGCCGTCGCCCTGCATCCGGCGCTTCCGCCGCTTTCCAGCGCCTCCGCCGGTTCGCTTGCCGCCGTGCCTTCGGTGAACACGCTCAGATCGTGCCCGGACACCCGCCAGCCCTTCCCGAACTTCACCGCGCGCAATTTTCCTTCACGGATATAGCGCTGGATCGTTTTCGGATGCATTTTAAGCAGTTCGGAAACCTGCTCGACCGTAAAATACTTCTCTTCCATTCCTCTTTACTCCTTAATGCTCCTTTATGCGTCCATATTATTACCTATTATTCCTTTTGTCAAGGAGTTTTATGCTTTTCTCCACGTTTTTTCCGCTCCGGATCAAGAGAAGACATACCATGCTTCAAAAAAAGACGCCGCTGTTTTAAAATACCCCCTTGCAATCAATTTTTAATCAAGATACGCTTCTTTCTGAGGATATCCTTTAGAATGAAAAAGGACAAAACGATATGACGCAAACAAAAACTGAAGATCTGGATCAACTCATCCGTGCCGAGTACAAAAACACTGCCGGTTTGGTTGTCGAAAAGAACGGGCGCGTCCTGTATGAGAAATACTTCAACGGATATACCGCCGAAAACGCCGCCCATGTGTTTTCGGTCACAAAAAGCGTCTTTTCCGCGCTGATCGGCATCGCCGTCGGCCAGGGCCGCATCCAAAGCGTTCGGCAAAAGGTGCTGGACTTCTTCCCGGACTACCGTCTCCCCGCCGGTGAAACGACGGCGCAAACCATCACGATCGAACACCTGCTCACCATGACGGCTCCCTATAAATACGATACGGAGCCGTACGAACTGTTCTTCTCGAGCCCGCACCCGATTCCGGACGCGCTCGGTCTGCTGGGCGGGGACAAGCCCGCCGGCATCTTCAACTATTCCGCGGTCGGCGGAACGCACATCCTCTCCGGGATCCTTGCCGCCGCGACGGGTCGCTCCGCGCTCGATTATGCCAAAGAGCACCTGTTCTCTCCGCTGGACGTCGTCGTCCCGCGCAGCATTGCGCTGCGCAGCGCCGAAGAGCACTTCGCCGTCATGAACGACAAATCCACCAGCGGGTGGGTCGCCGACCCGCAGGGGTTCAGCACCGCGAGCTGGGGTCTCTTTCTCCGTTCGCAGGATATGGCGAAATTCGGGCGGCTGTATCAAAACCACGGCGTGTGGAACGGCAGGCAGATCGTGCCCGCCGGCTGGGTTGAAAAAAGCACCGCGGTACACAGCCGCTTCGGCGGCCTTTCGTACGGGTACTTATGGTGGATCATCGACCCAAACGAGCCGAGCTACGCGGCGCTTGGCGACGGCGGAAACGTCATCTATGTCAACGAACGCACAAGGCTTGTCGTTGCAATCGCCTCCCTGTTTGTGCCGGACGCAAAGGACCGCATTGCACTGATTCGCGAACGGATTGAACCGATGTTTGAAAGCGCAGCCGAATAACCGAAAGCAACTAAAAGACCCTCCGCTTATGTAATGCGGAGGGCGAGACCGTCAAAAAACTTGTTTTTTGACGGGATAACCGCTTTTTGCCTTTCGCCCTTCGGGCTCCCTGGCGGCAAAAAACACAAAGAAATCGCCCGAACCGGGCGAGCCGTTGCGCCGGATAAACCAGCGCAGCCGGAAAAATGGGTTAAGGGCTGCGGCCCTTAACAATCCCAAGGACTTTTTTAACAAACTGAGCCCTCCGCTTTACACAGTGGAGGGCTCCTATCGTTATGAATGTTTGCAAAAATTCGGCGTCATCGTCCGCCGGGACCGCGCTCGCCGGTCGTCCCGTCAGGACGGATCACATGCATGCGCGGCGCGCCGCGCGACGACTGGTCTGATCGCGGTTCGGACTCTCCGCGCAGTTGATTTACAATTTCATACGCTTCCGCAAAGATGTCCGCAAGCCGTCCGGCCGCCTGCGCAGGCAGCGCCGCTGCCGGTGGTGCGGGTGCGGGTGCAGGCGGGGTCTGCGCATAGGGATAACTCTCCGTGCGCCCGGTGCGCTGTTCGGTGCGTGCGCTTTCGCCGCGGCTCTCCATCGCCGCCATGTACGCAAACGAGCGCGCTTCGTCCCGCTCGGCGGCAAGCCTTGCGTTTTCTGCGCGCAGACGCGAAAGCTCGCTCTGCATCCGTTCGTTTTCTTCCGTAATCCCCTCGCGTTCCTGTCGCCAGCTTTCGCCCGCCGAGGACGCTTTTGTCAGCGCGGCACGCAGCTGCCTGTTTTCCTCTTCCAGCGTTTGCGCCCGCTGCGCCTGCGCGCGGAGTTGCTCCAGCCCGCTCCTGGCCCGCAGAACATCCTCACGCTCCGCTTCATATTTTTTTACATACTGCACCAGCGTCGTGATGCGCTTTGCTGCGTCGGACAGTTCCTTTTCCTGCTGTGCCACCTTGTCCGAAAGCGACTTGACCGCGCAGTTGCGCGCTTCAATTTCGCTCTTTGCCGCGCCCAACGCGGCAATCAGCGCCTCCTGCTCGCGCTTTCCGGCTTTCACCTGCTGGTCGAAAACGTTCTTCAGCTGTTCGAGGTAGTCCTGCACTTCCTCCGGATCGTAGCCGCGCACCACGCGGTGAAACCGCGCGTCAGCGTCCATCCGGCTGCGAAGCGTATTCATGCTTTCGCTTCTGCGTTCCATTTCACCGTTCATGACGATACCTCCAGCATGTCGCCGGTCCGGATGCCCTTCTTCATCGCATATCCCGCCGGAAGTTCCAGCACGCGCTTTGCGCCGCGCTCCGGCTTGCAGATTTTCCCGACCGGCAGTGCGCGGTCGATGCGGATCACGCTGCCGGAGCGGTCGAGATAGACCGCGTCGATGGAATATTTCATCCCGATCATGTGGATGCTGTTGCAGGGAGTCAGCAGCAGGCCGCCGCCTTCCGGAATTTCGCGGCCGACCAGCCCGCGCAGACGCGAAAAATAGCGGTTCGCGTTCCATGCCTGCGCAACGAGCTCGCCGTCCTTTTTGATCTGCACCGTGTTCATACTTTGCTGCACTCCTTATTTAAAAGTCGATATCAGGCTCACTGCGGCGGGCCCAAGCAGGATGATGAAGATGACCGGGAAGATAAACGCGACCGTCGGCAGCATAATCTTGACCGGCGCTTTCATCGCCTTTGCCTGAATGCGCTGTTTGCGTTCCGTCCTGAGCCGCTCCGCCTGCGCGGTCAGCACGCTTTTGACCGAAACGCCTAGCTGCTCCGCCTGTAACAGCGCGGTGACGAACGCGGAAAGCTGCTTTACATCGCAGCGGTCCGCCATTTCGCGCAGCGCCGTCTTCCGCGGCACGCCCATCTGCACCTCGCGGATTGCGCCGTTGAGTTCCGCAAGCACCGGGCTTTTGTTCTTCGTGTACTGGCGTACAATCGCCGCATCCAGCCCAAGCCCCGCTTCGACGCTGACCACAAGCAGGTCCATCACGTCCGGCAGGTCGCGCACGATCGCTTCCTTGCGCTTTTTCACCCTGCTCTTGAGGTAGAAGCTGGAACCATACACCGGAATGCAGACCAAAACCAGCAGGATCAGAACCCGGTACATCTGCTCGAACGGAAGCAGCAGATAAAGCACCGCGCCGCCCGAAAGGAAGATCAGCGCCAGGATGCTCTTGATAAACGTAAACTCCTGCGCGTTGAGGTTGATGCCCGCGCTCTTGAGCTGTTTATCCAGCTTTTTGTCTTTCTTTTTTTGTGTACCCGGGTTGTTTTTGCCGGCCATCTGCTTGAGTTTTCCGGTGATGCGCTTGACCGCCGGGCGAAAAATACGCTCGGAAAAGGATTTTTTCAGTTCTTCGTCGCTGAACGCGCGTTCGCTGTCCTTGACCTGTTCGAGACGGCGGCGCATCTGATCGCTGCGCCTGCCGAGCGTATTGAGCAGCGCAATAAAAAACAAAAATACCGCAAGCGTACAGGCGAGCACAACAAGTCTCACGAAGAACCCTCCTTCCTAGAGTTTGATGTTAACGATTTTGCGTACAATCGAAAAACCGATGGCTTCCAGCACGACCGAAATCATCAGCATGATCCGCCCGGTTTCCGTGGTAAAAAACATGTCGATATAACCCGGATTGATGAACATGAGCAGCACGACGATAAACACCGGCAGCGCGCCGATGATATAGCCGCTGAGCGTGCCGGCCGCCGTCATGGTCTTGATCTCGCCGCGCAGCTTGATGCGCTGGTCGATCGTTTCCGAGATGTTCTCCAGGATGACCGCAAGGTTGCCGCCGATCTGCCGCTGGATGACCACCGCCGAGCAAACGAGCTCCAGGTCCTGGTTGGCAGTGCGCTGCACAAGCCGGTTGAGGCTGTTTTCCAGTGGCATGCCGAGCTGGGTTTCGCGGTAAACGCGCATGAATTCGCGCGAAATCGGCTCCTCCATTTCGTCGGCGACGTTCTTGAGCGCCGTCTGGAACGAGAGCCCCGCCCGCAGCGCGTTGACGATGATGTTCAGCGCGTCGGACAGCTGTTTGCCGAGCAGGTTGAGCCTGCGGTTGCGCTTAATCGTTACAAAAGCGATCGGCGCGGCAGCGCCGACGATGACCATGCCGATGGATAGGCTGGTCGGCGCGCCGAGGAACAGCGCCGACGCCGGAATAATCGCGCCGGTAACCACCCAGATGGTGATAAATTCCTCCGCGCGCAGCGCAACGCCCGCAACATAGAGTTCGTCCGCAATCCGGTCGAGCCTGCGCAGCCGCACGCGCTCGCGCTTGTTCCTTGCCCGGCGTGTGCCAACGCTCTCCGCGCCGGTTTCAAACAGCGCCTTGAGCCGGGTGTCCATTGCGCGCGCGCTGCGCGTTCGGAGCATCGCGAGCAGGTAGAACACGAAGAACGCCGCGACTCCGCTCACGGCAACCACGATCATCTTCATCATACGGCGCTTCGCCTCCTTTCCTGCCCGCTTTGCTTCGAAACCTTAATCTTTATGAAAACCATTCGTCCTTCACGCCCGCGCCGCTCGCAGAAAGCTTGTCACAGCAGTGCGGTTTGATGCCCGTCGGCCGGAACCTTCCGGGTGTGCGCCCGTCGCCGTAATCGTAGGTGAAAATCTCCTGGGTGACGATCACGTCCCCCTCCATGCCGAGCACTTCGCTGATGCTGATGATTTTGCGGCTGCCGTCGCGCATTCTCGACTGCTGAACGATGATGTCGATCGCAGAAGCCACCTGCTGCCGGATTGCCGGGATCGGCAGGTTCATTCCTGCCATGAGCACCATTGTTTCCAGCCTTGCCAGCATGTCCCGCGTGGAGTTGGCATGCCCGGTGGTCATGGAGCCGTCGTGGCCGGTGTTCATAGCCTGGAGCATGTCCAGCGCCTCGCCGCCGCGGACCTCGCCGACCACGATGCGGTCGGGCCGCATACGCAGGGCGTTTCGCACAAGGTCGCGGATGGTAATCTGTCCGCTTCCTTCCAGGTTGGCCGGCCGCGCCTCCAGCGTCAGCACGTGCTTTTGCTGGAGCTGGATTTCCGCCGCGTCCTCGATTGTGACGATGCGTTCGTCATGCGGGATATACGCGGAAAGCACGTTGAGCAGCGTGGTTTTGCCGCTGCCCGTTCCGCCGGAGATTACGATGTTGAGCCGCCCCTTGACGCAGGCTTCCAAAAAAGCCGCCATCTTGAAGGTCAGGCTGCCGTAGCTGATGAGGTTTTCCACCGTCAGCGGGCTTTTTGAAAATTTTCGAATCGTGAGCAGCGGCCCCTTCAGCGAAAGCGGCGGAATCACGGCGTTGACGCGCGAGCCGTCAGCCAGGCGCGCGTCCACCATCGGGTTCGCCTCGTCGATGTGCCGCCCCAGTGGGGACACGATGCGGTCGATCACGTTGAGCAGCTGCTCGTCGTCGAAAAACGTTACGTCGGTCAGCACGAGTTTACCCTTGCGCTCAACGAACACCTGCTTTGCGCCGTTGACCATAATTTCGGTCACGGTTTCGTCCATCAGCAGCCTTTCAAGCGGGCCGAGGCCGCGGATCGAATCGTAAATTTCCCCTGCGATGCGCATCCGCTCCGGTCTTGCCATGCCGCCCGCATGCGCTTCCAGGGCGTTTTCGATGATTGCACGCGTTTCCGGCTCGCCCGTATTGCCGCCCTGTTTCTCCTCGCGTTTGTTGAGCGTTTCAACGACCTCAAGATGCACCCGGTCGCGCAGCACGCTCATTTCGTCCGGCTCCACCGCGCCGGCGGGACCGGCGTTCGCCGCGGGATTTTTTTTGTCCAGCCGTTCAAGCAGACCCACGCGTTACGCCCTCCTCACCAACGATTTTGCGTATTTCATAATCGCCGCCGACGCTTTCGAGCGCGGCTCGCAGAGCACCATCGGGATGCCGCGGTTGATCGCGGTCGTCGCCGCTTTCAGGTCGGCGGGCACCACAAGTGCAGGCGCGGCCTCCAGCAGATTCGACACGTCCTTAATCCGGATCGTGGATCCGCCTTCCTTATTAATAACAACCTTGATCTTGTCGCCCAGATTCAGCGCCTCTAGCACCTTCATGCTGCGCTTCGCGTCGTAGAGCGCGGCGATGTCCTCGTTGACCACGAAATAGATCGTGTCCGCCAGCTCAAAGGACGAAACCGCGCAGTCGTTGAGCGCGTTGCTTGAGTCGACTACGATATAGTCGAATTCCGAGCGCAGCGTGGAAAGGATCGTTTCGATGTTTTCCGGCCGGATGAGCTCGGCATATTCCGGCGAGCTTGTCGAGAGCAGCACCAGCACGCCGCTGTAATGGCGAATCAGATAGCTCTTCATCGTGGCAAGTTCAAAAGAGTTTTCCTCCACCATGTCGGCGATGGTGTCCCCTTTTGTGATATCCAGAAATACGCCGACGTCCCCGAACTGGAGGTTGAGGTCGATCAGCGCCACTTTTTTATTCTGCGCGGCGAGCGCGCAGGCAACGTTGACCGCAAGCGTCGTTTTGCCGACGCCGCCTTTGGCCGAGAAAAACTGAATGATGCGCGAATCATAGCTCGCAACCTTTGCGATGCTCTTGCGCCGGTTCTGGTCGCGGTTGGCAGACGTAATGATGTTCGTTTTAATCACGTCCACGCCCGCGTCCATGTCGATCACGCGCGCAATTCCGCTTTCCATTGCGCGGAACACGTCCTGCGAAGAGGGTTTCGGCGTGAGCATCAGGATGGTGATGTCACTGCGGGTGGTGTACATACGCTCGGCGAAGTCGAACTCCTCTTCCGGCACGGCGCGCGTACAGATCAGAAGCACGTCCGCGGGCTGCGTGCCCGCTTTCTTCAGCCCGTTTTTATCCGGACGCAGCGAACACACGATGCGCAGCGTTTCGTCCTGCAGCAGACTGGCGGCAGCTTTTCGGTCCTCTGCGGAGAATGCCGCAAGCATGATTCTTACGCTGTCCATTCGCCCTCCCTCAGCTCGCCTGATCGAGCAGCATGTCGTTCACAACCGGTGTTTGATCGTTCTCGTCGTGATCGCCGGACGCGCGCAGTACAATCGTGACCACGCCGCCTTTTGCGCTCTGCACAACGCGCATAGCGTCCTCCGGCGTCAGGAACAGCGTAATGCTGGAGTAAACCGTCTCCGTATCGTCCGCATCCGTACCCGCCGCAAGCGTCGTGCCGACCGCCGCGACGCAGACGTTCTGCGCGGCGACGATGGTGGTCCCCTGCGTTTTTTCCGTCGTCTCCGCGGCCGTTTCATCCGTGCCGTCCGTCGTCTCTTCCGGAACATACGTCGTTGTGGTGTACGCCAGAACGTCCACGTAGTCGCCGCGCTGCACAAACCCGGCCACGCCGGAGATTTCGTCCACGGCTACCGTGACCGCCCGCATGCCTTCCGGCACGATATAGGATAGCCCGCTTTCCGTCTGGCCGGGCTGCTTGAGTTTTTCCGGAAGGATCTCCTCGCCGGAGACGATCAGGCTTTCGGTCACATATCCGACCGCTTCTTCGGCGGAGCGGGCCGCGCGCGGATGCGAACTGCCCTGCGGCACCTGTTTCACCGTCACCATCTCCGCCGTGATGACCGCATAGGCGGGGATGTCCTCCGCGGCAACGAGCACGTTTTCATAGACGATTTCAACCGTCTTTTCCTGCTCGAGGCTGTCGAGATAAAAATACAGCAGCGCGCCGGCCACGACTGCGGCGATCAGCGCAAAGAGGACGACTTTCTTCATCCGCACTTCCTCCTAATCAAAAGCGGCCCGACCGCTTCGGGCCGCAGTAAGCCGGGACCTTCCAGGGCCGAAACCCCGCGCCCGCTTCTTCTTTTTACAATGTCGGTTTATTGCTATTTGCTCAGCACAAGGCTGTATACGCCAAAACTTTTTGCGGTGCCCGTCAAATCCCCGTCCGCCGCGCCGATGTTCACCATGTCCACATAGGAACCGATCACGCAGCCCTGATCTTCATAGGTTGAATAGTCTTCCAGCACGAACGCCGCAAAGCCCACTACGCGGACGTATTTATGCAGCGAATCCGTGTATACGATCACCGGGACCTTCATCACGCGCGGGCAGCCGTTTACATACTGGGTTATGTTGCAGCCGCCGCTGGACGGATAATGCGTGCAGGCGTTGTAGCGCGCCACGATGCCCGCATAGGTCGGCCCGGTCATGTTTCCGCCTTCAACCGGGAGCACGGTGCCGACCTCCAGCTTGTCCTGATAACCGCTGGCAAGCCAGCTTGTGTAGTCGTTCGCGCCGCCGCCTTTGACGCCGTCGAGGTCGACCGCGCCGAACGCGCCGTTCTCAACCTCGTCTTCGTTGGAGCCGTATTTCAATATCGCGTGCTCCGTATTGCCGTTTGCAATCATCGCCTCCAGCGTGCTTTCCTCAATGGAAAGCGGCACGAGATCGGAAAGCGCCGCGCAAGGCACAACTTTCGCCTCCGCGCTGCGCGTAAACGTAATTTCGTCAATGCCGAATATCCTCGCAAACGCCGTTTCGCTCACCGCGGGCTGGCTTACCTCAATCGAATGGTATTTCCCGTCGGTGAGCTCGCCGAACGTTACGCTCGCTTCTTCCGGATGCGCAACGCCGTTTTTGCCGAGGTACTCCCGGGCAATCGCGGTCGCCTCGGCGACCGCAGACGAGTCCGAACTGTCCAGCGGCAGTTTCATGCCCGCCGCGAGCACCGCCGCGTCCACGGCTGTCTGCGTCTGCGCAGTTTTCACATACGCCGCGCCAAGATCGGTAACCGTCGCGGTCATGCCGATCAGCGCCGTCAGCGCAAGCGCGACGATGATGATCGATTCCCCGCGTTCTTCGGAAAACACGCGCTGCTTCAAGCGTTTGAAAAATTTTTTCATTGCCGCGCCTCCCTGCGGTCGTCCGCCGTCCCGTCCCCGCCGGTTTCCCAATCCTCTCCGGCGGAAAAATTTTAAAGCCCTTTTTAGCTCATCTTCATGGTGCACTCCGCCTGAATATGGAATGTGCCGTCTTCGGTGAGAAATTCCGTAAGCGGCGTAAGCACCGGCAGGTTATAGGTCGTGACGACCGTGATATCCCCCGCGCGGAAATCCGACGCGTCCGAATAGGTCACCGTGATGCCGAGCGTTCCCATATAGTCCGGCTTCATGCCGTTGATGCGATCGATCACGTCGGCCGTGTTGGTCGAAGCGCTCGTCGCAACGATTCCTGCGCGAACCCCTTCGCGCGTGATGTTGTCCAGTACCAGGCGGTTGGAAGCAAGCCATCCGAGCTCGATCATCCCGCAGATCAGCAGCAGCAGCAGCGGGAGCGTCAGCGCCATTTCGACCGCCGACTGGCCGCCTTCGCGCCGTTTGCCAAACAATCTTTTTTTCATTGCCGTCCGCCTCCCGGCCGTTCAGTTGGTCTTTCCAAACGTCAGATGTTCCTCGACGCCCGTCACCAGGCCGGCCGTCTTTTCCCCGAACGCCGACAAGCCGATCAGAGCCGCAACCGCAACCAGCGCGATAATCAGCCCGTATTCAACCAGGCCTTGCCCGCCTTCGTTCTGCAAAAAACGTTCCTGGAAAAACCGTTCCATACGAAACCTTCCTTTGCGTTTCCTCTTGTTTTTTACAAGCCGGCCCGCACCGATGTCGGGCGGACCGGCCCGAAAAGCCATCCTTGCTCTGCAGAGCAGTGTTTTTTGCGGCTGCGTCAGCCCGCGGACTGCGTCATCGTCAGCTTGTCGCTGATGCCGCTGAAGAGAGAGCCCGCCTTGGTGCCGATCGCCGTAAGGCCGACGATGACCACGACCGCGACCAGCGCGATAATCAGGCCGTATTCCACCATGCCCTGTCCGCTTTCATCCTTAAAGAACTTCTTCATAATCCGATCCTCCCAATCGTAAATTTGTTTTGTCTAACTTTATCGTTCGTTCGTCTGCATCAGCCCGCGGACTGCGTCATCGTCAGCTTGTCGCTGATGCCGCTGAAGAGAGAGCCCGCCTTGGTACCGATCGCCGTAAGACCGACGATGACCACAACCGCGACCAGCGCGATGATCAGGCCGTATTCCACCATGCCCTGTCCGCTTTCATCCGTGAAGAACCGTTTCATTTCTTTTTCCTCCATTTAAATATTTTTTTGGTTTGGCTTTCGCCTTGGTTCAGGACGCTGAACGTCCCATGGGAAACTTTTTTCACGTTCTGTCTGTTCTGTCCGTATTGCTCCATCCCGCCGACTGAAAAACCGTTCGCTTTCTTTGCGGGTTAAAACCTCATATCGCCGATACGACGACAAGCGCCGCCGCGAGAAACGGACCCATCGGTATCATGGCTTTCATTTTCTGCGCCGCCGGTATCCGCTGTTCCAGCAGGATATACGCCAGCACGAACGCACCCATGCACACGATTGCGTAGATGCTGTTCATCAGTCCCAGCGCAAACCCCATCGCGGAGGCAAACTTCACGTCTCCTGCGCCGATCTTGCGCTTCCAGAGACACGGTACCAGAAATACGGCGAAACACACCGCAAATCCGAGCAACGACGATCCGATTTGAAACGAGATCACCCCGAGCGCCCCAAACGCCGCCGAAAGAGCAAAAACAGCGATGACCAGCTCGTTCGGGATGATGCGGTGCTTGCCGTCGATGAATGCGACGCTTGCGGCAACCACCAGCAAAAGCAAAAGGTAGAGTGCGCGCAGCGATATGCCCGCGCGCAACGCGATCAGCCCGCCTGCAGCACACATGCCGGCCAGGAGGAACCATTGCTGCCCGCGTTTCATGCCGGTTTCCAGACCGCGCTGCCTGAGCAGAAAGGCGCATAGGAACCGCACTGGGAAAAACAGAGCGGCGCCTGCGGCGATTCCGGCAGTGATGAGTAAAACCTGCTGTGGCATTTTCGGCGAACCTCCTTTTCGGCGGGCTTTTCGCGTCGGCTGTTCGCTGCGGGATCGGGGGCCCGCCGCGAAGAGTGCAAAAAAACGGTCCGGATTATCTGATAAACCCGAACCGCTCTTGTTTTGAAAGAAGCAACTGCCTCGCCGGACCCCCGGCATGGCGCTGACTTTTTCGGAACCAAGCGTTCTTCATTCGGCAACTGGCTGCCATGGGCGCATTGCGCCTTTAGGCCCTGTAGCTTTGCGACGGCCGCTTTCACGGATTGTGCTATTGACGTGGGAAGAACCACTTTTCGTTATGAAATTTTCAGAAATCGTTTATACTGTCCCGTTCAGAGGCTCGCTGCCAGTTTCACCCTGTTTGCAGCGCAATAATCCTGTTCCGTTCAGCAGACCTGCAGCTCGATTCCGTATGTCACAACCTCGTCGATGATGCCGCAGGGCTGGCACAGTTCGTCCGCATGAAACGGCTGTGCCTGAATATCCACAAACGGATTGACACAAATCCTCGTGAGCTGACGATACTCTTCGAGCAGGCAGTCCTGCCTGTCGCGGAAGAACACCGCCAGATCGATGTCGCTTTCCCGGTTCGCTTCGCCCTTGGCGTAGGAGCCGAATAAAACGACCTTTTCAGCACCGGGCAGTTGAAGTATCTGCAAGCAGATGTCCTTCATCCGGTCCGCATGCTGCGGAATAATTCGCGAAAAGTCGTTGCACACACGCAGCATCGATACTCCTTTCCGCCGCAGAGAGAGTTATATGATGCGCCGCCGCTTACAGCGGGATGACGCGCAGCGGGTCGACCAGAATGGTCTGTCCGTCGACGATATACTCGACGTATTCGCACTCAATCCCGGCGCCGATCGACTCGGCATAGGCATTTACTTCTGCAATGATTGCATCGATTGTTGCAATCAGCTCGGCAACGTCGTTCTCCGGCGTTCTCTGCGCTTTTGCAACCGCGCGGTCGATCTTTGCGTTTGCGTTGTCCACGATCTTTTCAAGCTGCTTGAGTTGGATGGCCGAGCAGTTGTCGCTGCCGCTTGCCACTTTCAGCAAATCTTTTCCCTGGGCGCTCGCAACGCCGGGAATCAGCACCAGTACCAACATGACGCTGATGAGGATACTTAAAATCTTTCTGCTCATTTTTCCCGATTCCTCCACCTATTCTTTATTATGCTTTGGACCCGGAGGCGCCCCGCGATTCCCTGCAATGAAAAAGCAGCCTGCCTTATCACTGCCAAGCTGCCAGAATTCGTATGGTCCGCGGAACACAAATAACGCTGCGGTCGGATACTCAATTCGGCAACTGGCTGCCATAAACGCTTTTCCGCGTTTTTAGGCCCTGTAGTTTTGCGTCGCCCGTTTTCACGGGTTTTGCCTTTTCGTGGGAGTTTCTCCTGAACCTAGCGATAATTTATCACACTGTTTTGGGTGTTGTCAAGCGAATAGTTACATATTTTTTCTGTAAAATTATCCAAATGTAACTATTTTGTTACGAACACAGTAAGTAACTGTGAATTTTTTGTATTTTTCGCAAATCTCCCGCTGAATAACGCATCGGTGCAAATTTTCCGAAGAACCGTCCCGTCGCGCCGTTTTCGGCTGCATATTCAATACAGCTCGTTTTCCGCGTACTTTGCGCGCCAGAGTTCCAGCAGTGTTTCCAGATCGTCGTGAAATTCCCGGTCGGTCTGCGTCTCCCTTTTCTCCAGCGTTTCCATCGTGAAAAACGAAAACGCGTCCTTCCCGTAAATCTCGAGTTCCCTTTGCAGCTTTGGATGAAATCCCGTGCCGGTTTTATATGCAAATTCAAACCGTTTTGCAATCCCCCCGATGTCCGGTGCAGCGAGCAGGAGCACCTTGCCCGTTCTGTCGTTTTTAATCGCATAAATACCGCCGATTGTCTTCCTCTGTTTATATGCGTCTTTCTGCGCTTTTCGGTTCTGCCGTTCCACGTTTGTTTGTCTCCTTTAATCCAATCCCGTGCGCGCCGTGCAGGTACGCACACTCGATCGTATTCTACTCCGTTTTAACCGCGCCGTCTCCGCTTTGCCGTCTACGCTTCGTAGAGGCCGCGGGACTTTCCGGCGCGCAGCAGCGGCAGCGGCAAAAGCATATTTGTTTCGCTGCGGTACGCCGGAAATCCTTCCTTGTATCCGGCCAGCCTCTTTTCCGCCATCGGGATGCTGATGAAGAGGAACAGCAGCGTGTTGACCAGCGCGCCCGCACACAGAAACCAATGCGCCGGCCGCACGGAAAGCATCACAAGGCAGATTCCCCACCACATCAGTATTTCACCCAAATAGTTCGGATGCCGCGCGTATTTCCAAAGGCCCGTGCGGATGATCATTCCTCTGCCGGGCGCCGTCCTTTGAAAGCGATGCAGCTGCATGTCGGAAACAAGCTGCAGCGTCGTCGCAAGCAGGCAGACCGCAAACCCGGAACAGGTCAGCGCGTTGACGCCGCCGGACTCCAAATAGTCCATCGCGGGCAGCAGGCAAAGGAATACGACGATTGTCGGAAAGAGCATGATGCCGAACAAACTGACCAGCGGAAACCACGCGCCGCTCCTTTGGGCAAGCATTTCGTACCGCCAGTCGCAGACGCCAAGCCCGCGGAACGTATACGCCCAGTTCGCCGTCAGGCGGATTCCCCAATACGCAACGCATATGAACAGCAAAACGTTCCCGGTTTGCCAGCCGCTGCGCGCCGGTATCAGCAGCGCCAATATGACAACCGGCGCCACCGACCAGTACGGGTCGTACACTGACGGATTTTTCACAATCACGCTGACGAGAAAAATGAACACCGTCGCCGCGACGTCCGCAAGCAAAAGCCGCAGCAACGCCGAGCCGTTCAGCACACGATAAACAGCCACTCCGATTCCCGCCGCGGCCGCATATACGACCAGCAGAAAAATAAAACCCGCCGCCCGGCTTTTGAATTCTTTCATCCAGTTCCTCCCCCGTTTTCCCCAATAGCAGCAGTATAGCGCGATTGCCGGGGGGTGGCAAATTATGCTGACACAGTAAAACGCCCACTTACATTCGTATACGGCGGGCGTTTTAGGCTAGCATTTGTTATTGAATTTTAATTGCCGATAAATTAGGTGGAACCCACCTACCAAAGCTTTGTTCCATTACAAGAACTTTGCTTGTCCCCGTTTCGGCCTGTCGCGTATATTGTTCCGTCCGTGCTGATCGCTACGGTGTGGTATTGTCCCGCACAAATCGCAATTACGTTTTCCCACTTGTCGACGTTCAGTTGCCCGTCCAAATTTTCGCCCGCAGCATAAACCTTGCCGTCCTTTGTAAGGCCAACCACATGCCGGTCACCGCTGTCGATGGCGATTATATTTTTCCAGCTTACCGCGTTGTATTGCCCGTAGGCATATTTTTCATTTCCACCTGCAATGCTGACGTCGCCGTCTGCATCAACGGCAAAGGTATACTGGCATCCAACCGCGGCGCAAGCAATATTCGTAAATCCCCCCACGTCGCATTGCCCGACCGAATTGTACCCGGACGCAACCATTTTGCCGTCCTTTGTGATCCCCGCCATATGATCGTCGCCTGCAACCAGAATTTCAATATCCTTCCAGTTCACGCAATCATCAATATTTGCGTTTTCCGTCCCTGTATAAAGCACATATCCGTCTTCCGTAAGTGCGCTGGTACCATGATACCCCGTTGCAACTTGCACAACACCCATCCAGCTCTGAATGTCCAAATCGCCTTCATTATTCGTGCCGGTGCCAACCAACGTGCCATCCGCTTTCAGCCCGACTATATGGTCGTCATAACCGGATATTTGCACGATCTCATTCCAGCTCGACGTATTAATCCCGCTTCGAGCGCCACCATATGTCAGTACCGTACCGTCGTCCAGCAGAATCGCCGTATAATCCGAGCCCGCCGCAATCCGTCCTTGTGCAACGGAACCGACCGCCGTGTCCTGCATCGCCGGCAGAAATGTTTCCGCCCGCGGTGTAGGCGTTGTTATTTTTGAAGTCGCAGTTGCCTTTTGCGTAGCCGCCGGCGTTGGGGTTTCAGCCAGAGCCGCCTGCTTCTTTTGTTCGGCAATTAAAGACGGAATTGCCACAGCCACCGCAACAATACATGCGAAAATTATTGCTATCCTGATTATTTTTTTCTTTCTGTTTTGCTCTGTTTTATCGCCCTCTTTTGCTTTTCCGCCGACATCCGGGCTTGTCTGAACCACTGCTCCTAGCGCCTTTTGTTTTTCTGCAAGCAGTTCTTTCAGTATAACCGCAACAGCCTCATGTTTATCGTGCGGATACCAGATGACCTGAATTCTAGAGGCCTCCAGTTCTTTAACTCTTCTTTCAAATTCGTCATCTGTTTTTTCAGGCGCTTCGAGAATCGCAAAATACAATAAATCTCGGCCTTTTTTCTTTTTAACCAAATCCGACAAAACTTTCATTGTCCTGTCGCGATTTAAGCTGCATCCTAAAAAAATAAAATTCGTTGTAAGAAATAACAATTCAAGTATCGTCTCGTAATCCGTGTTTCCATAGTTATTATTGTACTCTTCCTTAGTAAGAATTAATGTCTCAGGTTGGCTAATATTGCCATGTAGTTTCAACAAATAGTGTTCGTTTCTGTTGCAAACTCTGTCAATATAACACTGATCCTTTTCTGACCTCGGTATACAAGTATCTTCAAAGTCTTTTCCCTTTTCCCTATAAACAAACCTTATTACGTGATCAAAATTTGTTGTTATAACGCCTCCACTGAATAATTCAGGTAATATTTTACAACTTTCTTGAATTTTTTCCCACGAAATAGTGTTTCCCTCGATTTGCAGTTGTACATCGCGAAGAAATCTAATTTTTTTCAACTCTGCTGATAAATATGACGCAGCACCTTCATAATCGCCATCATTCAACATTGACTGTACTTTAATTAAATATGTATTACCCTTGCCAAAAAATTCCCCTTCCGATTTTGCAATTTTTAGAAGCAAATCTTTCCATGTTGGACAAATACCAACCGAAAGCCCTGCGCCTACAAACGGAACAAGCGTTGCGTTTGCTAAAACAAGCTTTGTCAATGCAGAGTATACTGCTAAATTGTTGATCCTCTTGAAATTAATTATTTCCGCGAAACTGATTCCCATTCCCGTATATCCCCCGAATTTGATTTGCTTTAACCAGACCTGCTGGTGAAAATTATAACACAATCACAAGACGTTTACCAAATGAAAAAACAGTTTTGGTGCAATAATGTGGCAGTTTCCTCTATCGCAAAGACTCGTCTGTCCGTTCTTTTTACTTCAGCCCAAAAAACACGCTTGTTGCGATGCCAACAACCGCCAAGATAATCCCTAATATCCCCAGTGTTTTGTTCCTATCACTCGGATTCAATCTTCTCCTGCTTTTGTTTTTCCCTTCAGTATCGATTAGCAATTGCTTCAATATCGCTCCAACTGCGTCATGTTTTCCATGCGGGTACCAAATCACAGAAATGCCAATATTGGAGAGTTCTTTGAGTCTTTCAGCAAATGTAAACTCCTCTTTTGCTGGCGCTTCCAATATAGCAAAATTGTAAAACTCACGGTTAGGTTGCTCCTTAGCTAATTGTGTAATCACCTTGATTAGTCTGTCCTGCATAAGACTGCATCCTAAAAAAAGAAAACTGCCTGTTAGAAACAGCATGTCCAGAATCTGTCTGTACCCGATGCCGCCGTAGTTATCTTCGTACTCTTTGCTCGTAAGAATCAGCGTTTCCTGCTTGCAGATATCCCCGTGCAGCTTCAGCAGTACATGGCTGTTCTTCCTGCATAATCTGTCGATATAAGTAAGATCTTTTTCGCTCCTTGGAATAATGATCTCGGAAAACGCTGCTTCTTCGCTCTCATAAACAAATTCAACGACATGATCCAGATTTATCGTGACGACGCCTCCTTTGAACAGGCGCGGTAACAGTCTGCAGCCTTTGTCGACTCTGGCCCATGCGATTTTGCTCGTTCCAATTCTTTCTTTTACTTGCTTAACAAACGCAATCTCGCCCATTATCTCGCTTAAATACGTCGCCGCACCTTCAAAATCACCTTGCTCTATAAATTCCTTAACGTTTTTTCGATGCGCCCCATCTGAATAACACAGATCATCAAATTCTGCGGCGATGTCAATCAACATGCTGCTCCACAGCGGGCTGACCCCCGCCGAAAGACCGGCTCCTACAAAAGGGATAATGTTCACACCTCTTACGGAAATCAATCCCTTCAATTCATTATAAACGGCTCCGTTCCCCTTGTTGAAATCCATCACTTCCGAAAACAAGCTGCCCATCCGCCGTCCCTCCATATAATTTCTTATTTCAATAATACTCGATTTGCTGGTAAAAATTATAACATAATTTGAAGAATAGCCTTGCTTTAAATACAGTCTTATTACTTTTTTAAACATATATACCTGTTTTTTCGATCATTTATGCTGTTTATATGAAAAGAGCGCCAAATGGCGCTCTTTTCATACATAAACCGATTAATGCCGAGCTTCAGCTTTCCTTTGCATACGGCACGCCGAGCTTCGCCGGAACGTTGAAGTTCTTGCGGAAGATCGTCAGCAGGATCGTCAGGATGTACGGCAGCGCGATGATAAGCTCGTTGGGGAAGATCGTACTGCCACTGACGGCCTGAATATAGATTGCAATCGCGTCCGCAAGGCCGAAAGCGAGCGTGCCAAGCACAACGCCCTTTGGATTCCAGTTGCCGAGGAAGCAGATTGCAAAGGCGATCCAGCCGCGGCCGCCGATGATGCTGGTCGTGAACATGCCGAGGTAGCCGACCGTGTAAAACGAACCCGCAAGGCCGCTGACCGCGCCGGCAAACAGCACCGCAAGGAAGCGCACGCGGTTCACGTTGATGCCCGCAACGTCCACCGCCTCCGGATTTTCACCCGTCGAGCGCAGCGTCAGCCCCAGCGAGGTTTTGAAGAGCACAAAGATCGAAATCGGAATCAGCACGTACGCAAGATACGTCAGGATATTCTGGTTGAAGAAAATTGGGCCTAAAAACGGAATCTTGGAGAGCAGCGGAATCGCGATTTTCGGCAGCGTCGTAATCTGCAGCGGCGACGTCGGAATCCCGAAGAGCACGCGCTGGAAAAACGCGCAGATGCCCGCGGCAAGGATGTTCAGCGCCGTGCCTGTCACGACCTGATGCTGCTTCATATAGACCGTGATCACGCCGTAGACGGCCGCCATGGCCATGCCGCAGGCCATCGCGATCAGTAAGCCCACAAAGAGGCTGCCCGTGATATAGGCGCCGATAAAGCCGCCCCACGCGCCGATAAGGAACACCCCTTCGATTGCGCAGACCATCATGCCCGTGCGCTCCGCGAAGACCTCTGCCAGCGCGCCGAGGAAGAGCGGCGTACTCATCATGACCGACCGTGTCAGAAGATTTACCATTACTTATGCACCCGCCTTTTTCATGCGCTTCTTTTCCATGCTGCTCTGCACGTACCCGCGGAGAAAATACGACATGATTACGCAGATCATAACGATCCCCTCGATCAGGTCTATGATGCTCGCGGGGATGCTCAGTCCCGGCAATCGCCCCATCGTCGTCCCCATCACGTTGAGGAAGCCAAAGAGGATGGACGCAAAGATACACCCAATCGGGTTGCCGTTTGCCAGGATCGCAATGCCGATGCCGAACGAGCCGATGGAGGCGTTAAAATCCTGCAGCAGCATGTGCTGCACACCGTTGATCTCGGTCAGGCCCGCCATCCCGGCCAGCCCGCCCGCAATCAGAAACGCGACCGTAAAGATGCGCCCGGTGCGGATGCCGCCGAGCTCGGCGGCGTTGTGATTGTAGCCGACCGCGCGGATGCGGAATCCCAGCGGCGTTTTATAGAGCAGCACCCAGATGAGCACCGCCGTCACAATCGCAAGCACAAACCCAAGATGGATGCGCGTGCCGGACACGATGTTCGGCAGATACGCGTTCTTGGAAATTGCGTCGGTCTGCAGATATTCCGCCTTGGTCTCCTGCAGCCCCGTGCGCAGCAGATAGTCCATCAGCGCCTTGACGACATAGGTGGACATCATGCTCACCAGAAACTCGTTTGCGTGGAATTTCGCCTTGGCAAGCCCGATCAGCCCGCCGACCGCCGCACCCGCCGCGGCCGAGCCGGCCAGCACGACGAGGATCACCAGCACCGTCGGCAGAACGTCGCCCAGCCAGAGCGAAAGCGCAATCGCCGCGATCGAGCCTGCGTAAAACTGTCCCTGCGCGCCGATGTTGTAGAGGTTCGCCTTGTAGGTGAACGCAAACGCAAGCGACGTAAAGATCAGCGGCGTGGCTTTCACGAATATTTCGCCGGTCGTGTAGTGGTCCGTGAAGATTTTGCGGATCGCTTCCCCGCCGACGCTCAGCGGGTTGATCTGCATAAACAGCAGCATGCTCGCGCTGATGATCAGCCCGACGACGACCGCGCCGATGTTGAAATAGAGAACGTTAAACCTGCCCTTCATTGCGCCGCCTCCTCCGCCTCGGAAACGCCCGCCATCAGAAGCCCGATCTGCGCCGTCGTCAGCTCGCCGTTTTTATAGACGCCCATAAATTTTCCTTTATACATAACGGCGATCCGGTCGCAGATTTCAAAGATTTCCGAAAGCTCTGTCGAAACCAGCAAAACGCCTTTTTTGCTTTCCTTTTCTTCCAGGATGACCTTGTGGATGCGGTCGACCGCGCCCATGTCCAGCCCGCGCGTCGGCTGGTTGAGCACCAGCAGCTTTTTGCCGAGGTCCACTTCCCGCGCGAGCACGACCTTTTGCTGATTGCCACCGGAGAGGCTCTTTGCAAGGTCGCTCGGACCCGTCGCTTTCACGCGGTGTTCTGCGATCTTATCCGCAGTGTACGCGTTGAGCGCCTTCTGGCGGACGATGCCGTGGCTGAACCACTTTTTATCAAAACTGCTTTTGAGCAGCATGTTTTCCGCAAGCGTCATGTCCATCACCATCCCGTCGCGGTACCGGTCGACCGGCACATACCCGATCCCCGCTGCAATCCGCTCCCGGATGGAGTAGCCGGAGATGTCCGCCCCGCAGTAGACAATTTCACCGGAAGTTGCTTGCCGGACACCGCTGATTGCGTCGCAGAGCGCGTCCTGCCCGTTCCCGCTGACCCCCGCGATACCGAAGATTTCGCCGCGGTGGACGGCGAAGCTGACGTCGTCGATCAGCGGCGGCGCGTCTTTTTGCCGCAGGACGACATGCCGGAACTCCAGCACTTTTTCCGCGGTTTCGTAATCCAGCGTGACCGACCGCTCCGCCGGAACGATATCCTGGCCGATCATCATCTTTGCCAGTTCATGCTCGTTGGTTTCGGCGCGCAGCACCGTACCCGCGACGACGCCGTTTCGCATCACGACGATTCGATCGGCAACCTCCATGACCTCGCGCAGTTTGTGCGTAATAAAGATCACCGAATTGCCTTTTGCCGTAAAGTCACGGATGAACTGCATGAGCACCTCCGCTTCCTGCGGCGTGAGCACCGCGGTCGGCTCGTCCATAATCAGGATGCTGGCGTTGATATAGAGCGCTTTTAAAATTTCAATTTTCTGCTGTACGCCGACCGCCAGTTCCCCGACCTTTCTGCCGACCGGAATGTCGAATCCGTAGGATTCGGCCAGTTTCGCAATCTTCTTGTCGTATTCCTTGATGGAATAATGCCCTTTAACGCTGCCAAGTATGATGTTTTCCGTCGCCGTATGCGTCGGCACAAGCGAAAAATGCTGCTGGATCATCGCGATTCCGCGCTCCATCGCATACGCCGGGGATTTGATGGCGGCTTCCTCGCCCCGTATTAAAATACGGCCTTCGTCCATCGTATACAGGCCGTACAGAATTTTCATAATCGTGCTTTTCCCCGCGCCGTTTTCGCCGAGCAGCGCGACGACCTCGCCGCTGTCGACGTGCATGGAAACGTCCTTGTTGGCGACGACTTTTGCAAAATATTTCGATACATGCTGGATTTCCACAACAGGAGTCGGCATTTTTTTGTCTCCTTAACGTTGTCCGGGCGCCGGCTGCGGTGCTTTTTCGCCGTCAGGCGGAAAAGGCGAACGCAACCGACGCCCGTGCGGTCTGTTGCTCGATTTTTTACTAAGCAGGAGGTAAATTAATCGAACAGAGCTTTCAAATCGACCGTGCCGGCCTTGAGGGCCGCAACCGCTGCGTCGCAGGCGTCAATCGCTTCCTGCGGGCAGTTTTCCGTGTAAACCGGGAAGTAGATGTCTTCGGGTACGCCGACTTCGATGATCTGGTGTCCGCTGAGGCTGCCATTGAGCCATTCGTTGATCGCCCAGACATACATGGTGGCATAATCGAAATCGATGGACGCAACGACTGTTGCCGGGTCGATGGTGGTCTGATCGGAAGAATAGCCGACGACCTTAACGCCCTTTTCAATCGCGCCGTTGATCACGCCGAGGCCGAGCTCGTTGGCATAGGCGAACATCACATCCGCGCCGTCGTCGATCATGTTTTCGGACATCTGCTTGCCGAGCGCGATATCGCTCCAGCTGTTGGCGTAAGCAAGGTTGTAGGAAGCGTCTTCAATGCCGCGTTCCTTGGCGATGGCAACGGCGGTCTTTCCGTATACGGCCATCAGGTCCTGCATGGCCTGGTTCGGGTCGCCGCCGATCATGCCGAACTGGCCGTCTTCGGTGATGTAACCCGCGATGATAGCCGCCAGGTAGGAGGCTTCATATTCTTTCGGGAACAGCGGGCAGAGGTTGTCGCCGTCCGAGTTGGAACCGTTGACGACCATGAACAGCGTGTCCGGATAGCTCGCCGCAACGGTCGCAGCCGCTTCGTCAAACTGGGAACCGGCCGCCATGATGATGTCGTAGCCGCGCTCCGCATACTCGCGGAAGGTGGACTCAAAATCCGCTTCCTGAACGGCTTCGACATATTCCATGTTGGTGCCGAGCTGCTCGTTGCAGGCCACGACGCCGGCATAGTTGGAGGCGTTCCAGCCCTGGTCGTTGACTTCGCCCGGAAGCAGAAGCACGATCTGCACGTTTTCTGCGGTCTTCTCGGCGGTTTCCGCCGTCGCGGCCGCTTCGTCCGTCTTGGCCGTGCAGCCGATCAAAAGGCTAGCGGCCATAGCAAAAACCAGTACGAGTGTTAAGACTTTTTTCATAGGTTCCTCCTTATGCTGTTTGATGTTGTGTTTGGAAAATTGGTTAGGGTCTCTGTCCTGTGAGTTGTTAGGGTTCTCCGAACTATAGTTTGATTGTAAATTCTGCGCGCGCGCGCCACAATGCGGTGATTTTACGATTTCTTCCAAAATATTCCGCTGTTTGTCGAAATCGTGTCCCCGCGGTGTCCCAGCCGCGGCAAAACGGGCGGCGCTGCGCTTGTATCCGGCAGCATAACGCCTCCCGCCGCAATCATACGGCGGGAGGCGAACCAACTGCGTTTCTTTTTTTAACGGCTGTAAACCGCTCTTTATCCGTCCTCTTCGGCATCGCTTCCTGCAAATTGGTTTCGGTATTCCAGCGGAGTCATGCCGAACTGCCTGCGAAACGTGCTGCTGAAGTACCGCGCGTCCGAAAAGCCGACCAGCGCTGAGACGTCCCGCACTTTGTAGGCCACGTCGCTGAGCAGCGCGCGTGCCTTCTCCATACGCACCCCGAGCAGGTATTCCGAAAAGTTCATATCGGTCGTGCGCTTGAACAGCTCGGAAAAATAGTTCGGCGAAATGTACAGCGCGCCCGCAACGTCCCGCAGCGTAAGCTTCTTGGCATAATTCTCCTCGATGTATTCGATTGCGCGCAGGATCAGAAGGTTCGTCACCTCCGGGCGGCCGGGCCGCTGGTCCAGGCTGCGCCGCAGTTCCTGTGCCTTCTGTGTGAGTTCCGCTTCAATCTGCTCCAGCGTCTGTATCATTTCGTCCGGCGAAGTCGGTTTGGTCAGGTATTTGCGCACCCCAAGCTCGATTGCGCGCTGCGCATAGTCGAAGCGGCTGTATCCGCTGATGATGATCACGGGGATGTCTTCGTTGACGCGGCGGATGCGCTGAATCATGTCCAGCCCCTGCATGCCCGGCATCTGAATATCCGTAATCACAACGTCCACCTCGTGCGTGTAGAGATGCGTCAGCGCGGAATGCGCGTCGGCAAACGCACAGACCGCCCAGCCGTCGTGCCGGCTTAAAAGGCGCGTCATGCCGTTGCGGATTTTCGGTTCGTCGTCGATGATGATAATATTCATAAATCGTTTTATCCCTTATGCGCTTCCGCTGCGTCTGTTTCTTCCTCGCCGTCCTGCACCGGGATTGCAATCGTGATGGTCACGCCCGCGCCGAGGCGGTTGTTGACAAAGAATTCGCAGGTGTCGTTAAAATGCAGCTGCAGCCGCCGCGCGACGTTGCGCACGCCGATGTTCTCGTAGTTGGAAGGGTCGTTGCGCAGCAGGCGCTTATACTGATAGAGTTCGTCCGGCGTCATGCCCTTTCCGTTGTCGCCGACCTCGATGCACACATATTTGCCGCTGCGCACGGCGCGCACCGTCACGCGCCCGCCGCTTTCGCGCCCGGCGACCCCGTGGTCGATCGCGTTTTCAATCAGCGGTTGCAGGATCAACTTTGGCACAAGAAAGTCTTCCAGCGAAGGTTCCAGCTCCAGCGTGAATTCCAGTTTGTCTTCCAGGCGGTATTTTTGAATCAGCAGATAGTCCTTCACATAGCGGCATTCTTCCAGCAGCGTGACCGTCGACGTATGCACGTCCATGCTGTATTTCATGAGTTTGCCGAGCGCGACGACGATTGTGCTGACCTCCATTTCGCCCTTGTCGATGAGCATCCAGTTGATGGAATCGAGCGTGTTATAGAGGAAATGCGGGTTGATCTGCGCCTGCAGCGCCTCCATTTCGGCGACTTTTTGCGCGATTTTCTCCTGATACACCTGCCGGATGAGGATGTTGATGCGGTTGACCATAAAGTTGAAGCTTTCGGTCAGTTCGCCGATTTCGTCCTGCCGGTCGTTTTCCAGCTGGAGTTCAAAGTGCTCGTCCTGCACGGTCTTCATAGCTTTTTTCAGCCGTTCGAGCGGCTTTGTGATCGCGATGGAAAGGATCAGAAGGCAGAGCGCCGCAATTGAAATGGAGATTGAAACCAGCGCCACGGTATACTGCCGCAGCGACCCCGCTTCCGGGAACAGCTTGCTTTCGGGGATCATCGTAAACGTAACCCAGCCGTTGAGCCCGTTGTACTGCGAGCAGACATAGTAACTCGTGCCGCCGAGGTCGAGCAGGAATTTTCGCTCGCCAAGGTCATACTGCCGCAGGATGTCCGAAAGGTATTCCGCCTGTATGCTGTTGTCGCTGTAGATTACGCCGCCGGAACGGTCGGTGATAAACGTCGTCTGGTAGCCGAGTATTTTCTGCTTGGTCAGTATCGCGCTGCCCAGCGTGCGCGCGTCGAGTTCCAGCGCGACCAACCCCACAGTTTCGCCTTTTGTGTTCCGTATACCCTCATAGACGAGAAGCAGGCTTTCGCTTTCATCCTCCTGCTGCGAAAAAAGGCTCTCCGTCAGATCGGACCAGTTCACCTTGTCCGGGTGCCGCTCCGCCTGCGCATAGAGCGCGCTGAGCCGCTGTGTCAGGGCGGGGCCCGCGTCCGCGGTCGAATAGATCGCCCGATCGCCGATGAACACGTTCACGTCGTTGATTTCCGTAAACGAGCCGAGCGTATTGCTGCAAAAAAGCCGCAGCGCCTCCGTGTCGAACGCGCCTTTTTCACCGGCTTCGTGCCATGCGACCAGTTCCTCGACCGGCGAACTGCCCGCCACGGTCTGCATAAAGCTGTTCATGAGCCGCGCTTTAACATTGATGCTGATGTCGATACGGTTGATCGTGTCCGAGAGAACACGCTTTTCGGACTCTTTCACGACGCGGTCGGCCTTGATGTACGACAGCGCGCCGACGGTGACGCCAAGCAGCGCCAGCGGGACGACGCCCATAATCAGCAGTTTTTTCCAGAAGGAAATATTCCTGAAAAATTTCACGGTTTCGTACTCCTGGTCGAGATTATATAAATTCTATACCAGCCAGGTTTCTTTTGCAAAATTTTTCCGGCTTGCATCTGTGCGGCTTAAAAAGCAAAGAGCGCAAAATGCGCTCTTTGCTCATCCTGTCAAAAAAGTCTCCGGGATTGTTAAGGGCCGCAGCCCTTAACCCACTTTTC
>ERZ795053.555-NODE-555-length-47982-cov-8.589647_pt1 | contig 47982 bp, 44 predicted proteins | sample MGYA00375137_ERZ795053 | MGnify/ENA primary metagenome ERZ795053 (study PRJEB30182, sample SAMN05720284) | activated sludge metagenome | isolation source: Anaerobic digester | place: Hong Kong | collected 2014-12-17 ...
AACGGGAAAATACACCGCCTTAATGACGATGGCAGTATCCCTGCCGACAATCCTTTTGTTAATACTCCCGGAGCTAAAGCTTCAATTTACAGCTATGGGCACAGGAACCCGCAGGGAACATCCATTCATCCTTTAACAGGTGAATTATGGATATCTGAGCATGGACCGAGAGGCGGTGATGAACTGAACCTAATCAAACCAGGTCTCAATTATGGCTGGCCGGTTATTTCTTACGGTATTAATTATGACGGTACGGTTCTCACTCCTGATACAGAAAAAGAAGGAATGGAACAACCTGTCTTTTACTGGATACCATCAATAGGACCGTGTGGGATGACTTTTGTGACCGGCGACAGGTATAAAGACTGGAAGAATAACCTCCTGCTTGGATCATTGCCCCTGAAGCATCTTGAAAGAGTGGTAATGAACAACAATTCTGTTATTCACCGTGAACAGCTGCTCCCCGGGATTGGCCGGGTACGCAATGTGGTAATGAGTCCCGACGGTTACATATACCTGTCAATTGAGACTCCCGGAAAGATATTGCGGCTGATGCCTGTTGAATAGACCAACAGTTACATCATTATTTCTTACCCCAGGTAAGGACAATGACCAGGCCCATAAGTCCGTATATAGCTGCACTGACGGCAATTTCAGCCACGACCGGAGTAAAGCTTCCGTAAATGGTTGTCATCGACCAGAAAGACATGTCTATTGTCGTTGTGAAAAGGGCACCAAAGATCGCTCCTGTAATAAGACCATCAACAATGCCTCTGGCTTTCTTCCAGTATAGGATAAGGGTAAGCAGAAGTGATCCTGCCAGGTTGGAAAGGATCATTGCCCACCAGATCATCTCTCCTTCAGGTCTGTTGGCACACTGGTTGGCATCGGCTGAGAAGAAGTCCATCAACAGGATCCCGTAGATGAGCCAGCCTACAAAGAAATATACGATAGCACCGAAAATCGTTCCTCTTAGAATTTTCATGATCAGCAGGTTAAATTCAATATCAAAAATAAATCAAATTTTTTAACAATCAGAACTATCAAAAGTTCATTTTAAAACAGAGATCATATTAAAGAATTCGTGTGTTATATTTGTGTCCTGATTTTAATGATATGCTAAGATTTCATACGAAGGAAAACGGAGACAGAACAGCCGAGCTTGAACCTGGTCAGATTATGATTTCAGGTACGGATGACATCATTGATGTTATTGCTGAGGCAAGTCTCAATGATTGTGGTAAACTGATTGTACATTCAGGTTCTCTTAATCCTGATTTCTTTGATCTGAGTACAGGACTGGCCGGAGAAATTCTTCAGAAATTTTCCAACTACCGCATGAAGCTTGCCATTATAGGTGATTTCTCCGTATATAAAAGCAAGAGTCTCCGGGATTTCATCAGGGAAAGTAACAGAACGGGTGTAATTACTTTCAAAGCAACCCTCGAAGACGCTCTTGGTTAATAATGTTTGTTCCGGAGAACCGGAATATCATTTCACTGAAGGAGGGACTGTGGTGCTGTTTTGCTCGAAAGAATCACATACCCCGTTTTTGTTCTGATCGCTGTAGAATCTTCCTCCCGGAGCCATTCCACGACCTTTGCCCGGACCGAGGCCTCTTCCTCTTCCGCTGGCAGCCCGTCCCATACCCCGGCCCTGTCCGGCAGCCAGTCCTCTCCGGTATGCAGGCACTTGTGTACTGCTGATACCCTGGCCCTGGCCACGGCCTCCGCGGTAATAAATACCTGGTCTTTCGTAATTGTCGCAGACACCATTGTTGTTGGTATCAATAAAAACACCCTGGTTAACCGGAGCAGTGTTTTGCACCGCCCTGTTGTTCTGAGCATATGAACTTAAAGATAATGCCAGGAACACCATAAAAGAAATTAGAATTCTTGTTTTCATGATCGCCTGATTTTTTCGCAATGGCATATCTATGTAAAAATAGTAAATAAATTTTAAATGAACAAATGTTCTTTTGTGAATTAATCCCCTGAACGGCTTAATTTTCCTTGCATCTCATTCTGCCTGCGATTATCTCGGCAGCTTTTATGATCGGGTATCCTGCCGGTGAAGCTGTAAGGCATGGATGTGTACCTATCTGTGATGTAAGCAGCGAATTTACTGACATACGATTCTGGATAGCCAGGCCGATTACATTGGTAAGCTCTCCCGCACTGAGTCCGCCGATTACTTCTCCGCCGATGATAACGCCCGAATAGCGGGCGGCTATAAGCTTAACAAGCTGTTTATGGGCTCCGGGAAGATTACCGGGATGGCGGTCGACACCTTCAAATATTGCAGTAATGGTATCAATACCTTCGGCTTTGGCCCTTGCTTCTGTAATACCGGCCGTTCCGAAACCCGTGTCTCCGACAGCAGTTGAATATATTGCAATTGTGCCGCTGAAGGTTTTCACCACGTTGAGGTTGAAAAGGTTCATACCTGCAATTCTTGCTTCTGCACAGGCTGTTGACGCCAGCATTGTTGAAACTCTCGCACGTGTAACAAAATCACGCTTCTGGGCACAGTCGCCAATTGCAAACACATCTTTTACATGCGTACGCATATATTCATCAACTGCGATGAAATTACTCTCGTCAACATAAATGCCAGATTTACGCGCAAGCTCAACATTAGGCTTATAACCGACAGATAGCAGAACAGCATCTGTTGAAAACTCTTCACCGTTTTCCAGGACTACTTTTTCAACTTTTGTATCACCTTTTATCTCTTTGATTCCGTTTCCGGTAATTATTTTTACACCCCTTGTCTTCAGAAGTTCTTCAATCCTGGATGAGAGCTCAACATCGAAAGCCAGCGAAAGTATTTCCGGAAATTTTTCCACAAGAACCACCTCATGCCCCCGCTTAACCAGTTCATCAGAAAATTCAACACCAATAAAACCGGCTCCTATTACCACTATTCTTTTTAGAGAAGCAAGACTGTTTTTCATTGCGTCGAGATACAAGGTATCCTTTGGTATGACAAACACATTCTCCTTGTCGCCTCCCACAAGCCATTTTGGTTTTACCGGAATGGAACCTGTAGCCAGGACAAGCTTTTCATATTGAATTGTTTCACCGCTTGCAAAATCAACAGTTTTATTAGCCGTATCAATATTGACAGCCTCATCTACAATGGATTCAATGCCTGCTTTTTCAAGCATATTATCGACCGGCATTATATTCTGACCTGTTTTTTCAAGAGTCCCGAAAATATATGGTATTCCGCAAGGGACCATTACGTCTTTTTGTTTTTTTGCAAGAATGAAGTTCTTTTCCGACCATGATGATTTCCCCGTCAGGGCAGCTACCATTCCTGCCGCACTTCCACCGATTACCAGTACATCTGTTTTTTTCATTTTTTTTAAAGTCTTTGAATGTTATTTAATATATTTTATTGCAGGCTGGAATTATATACAACCATACTTCCTTTATCAACTTTCAGAAAATCTGCCATTACATCGCATTTTACCATGAGCAGGAAAAAGATCCTGCTGTCATTTAATGTAATCAGCCCTTCAAGGTTTCCCTGCCCTTTTGAAATTATCAGTGAAGCATTGAAGAAATGATGACGGAATTCATCACCCGATTTGTCAATCAGTGTGGAGGGAGCATCGTAACCGTTTGAAATAACCCTGGCAACTTCATGCATGCCCGTCTGTTCGGCATCCACCATCGTTACATCATTTATCACAGGCATGCCTCTGACAGCATAGGTTATGTTCTTATGGGCAATGGTTTTTATGAAGAGTTTGTCGAAAACAATTTCTCCTGCGTTATCTCCAAGATATAGTATCGAATCTGCACTTTTTACCGCAGCCCTCAGCTGTTCGGAGTGATCTATGGCAAAAGGAGTATAGAGCGACCTTTCAAGAGTCTTTTCAATGTCAAATTCGTGGTTTGCGGCGAAATCCATGATATTCCCGGCAATCGACATTCTCATTGCAGTAATAAAAGGATCCTCCGACCTGTCGATAATGCTTTGCAGTCCGGGAACCATTTCAAGTGCCTGCATGTTCCCTTCCCTCTTTTCTGTTTTGTAGGGATCAGGATTTTTGGTATAGCTCTTCAAAATGGCATGCAGATCGCGGGCGAAACCGGGTGTACACAGCTGTTCGTACCTTTCACGGTAAAGATTTATCATGTCCAGCGTGAAATTGTTTTTTGCCTCCGCAGAAACAGGTTCTTTCTCAAGTAACTTCCCGAAAGACTTTACAAGGCAGTAAAAACAACGATAATCGGAGATCATTTTATGAACAATAGCTCATTACAAAGTAAATGAACCTTTGTTCATTATCCAAATCTTTTAATGTTTTTTATGAAAAGAAAATGACCTGAATCAGCGGACACAAAAAAAAAGAACCGGATAACGGAGACGTATTTAGTCTTCCGTTATCCGGGTTATAAGTTGAGCTAATTAAATTTTATAGAATGATTCCCAACCCATCCTGGGAGGTCTGTCGGTAAGCATTGAATTTGCAAAAGCATCGTTTGTAATTTCTTTGGTATCACGGTTGAAGATCAGTTTCTTATTCCTGCGCATAGCAATGATCCCAAGCGCAAATATCTGAGCCAGAGGTGCAAATATAGGGAATGGTGAACGTGTTTTTTCCTCTCCCTGGCATGATCTCAGGAAATTTACATAGTGGTTGGAAGGGCTTTCTGGTACCTCAGGCAATCTTGATGCCATTTCTTTTGCTTTTGCTTCCGGGATTATAAACAGGGGAGCAGAATGGGTTCCTCCTTTGAAGGTAAGCTCCTTGCTGTAAATCACCTTACCTGATTGAGGTCTTCTCGGTGTTGCCCTCTGCTGCTGCTGAGGAACTCCTCCGGGAGGCGGGATTGTGTTATCCACCGTGGCCGTAACAGAATCGTAGCCATCGGGTAATGGTGGCAGGTTCTTCACGCCGTCGTACCATGTGATTTCAACAGGAGGCATATCTCCGCGGCTCGGGAAGCGGAAACGAAGTGTGGTTTCAAGCGGGAAGAAATAATCATTTAGATTTTTTATGTGGAGGGGTTCGATCTCATAGGGAAGACCAAGATCCAGAAATTCATGGATTGTGTCAAGAATGTGAGCACCCCAGTCTCCCAGAGCACCAAGTCCGAAATCGTACCATCCTCTCCAGTTTCCCGGATGATATTTCTCGTTGAAATCATGCCAGGCTGCCGTGGTAAGCCATATATCCCAATCCTGCTCGGTCATTCCCTGGGGCAGCGGTTGTGCCTCCGGAAACTTCTTAATATTGGGATCGTAGGGATGCCACCGGCGGTTGCCGTTCATAAAAGCTGTCACGGCTGTAACATCCTTGATAATACCTGCATTTTTCCAGGCAATGAACTGGAAATACTGTTCACCCGAATGACCCTGGTTACCCACCTGAGTCACCAGCTTCGGGTTGTTCAAAGCCATTCTTGCCATTATGTCGGCCTCAAGGAAGGTGCGGGTCATGGGTTTTTCAACAAATACATGTTTGCCGAGTTGCATTGCCGCCATGCAGATCGGGAAATGTGAAAAATCGGCTGTAGCAACCTGAACAGCGTCAATGTCGCCGGCCATCTTGTCGAACATAACCCTGAAATCGCGGAACAGCTTTGCTTTGGGAGCCAGTTTGATAGTATCCTGACAACCTTTTGAATCCAGATCTACATCGCATATTGCAACAACATTGGCAAGTCCTGAATTAATAAATTGCCTGGCATCCGAAGCTCCCTGGTTGGCAGCCCCGATAATAGCAAGATTAACTTTTCTCGCTGAACCGGCAATAGCTGATGACGGCACTATCTCCGGGACTACAGCCTTTGCTGCAGTACTGCTGCCCAGAACAACACCAGACGCAGCCATCCCTGCCGTCTTTAAAAAATTGAGTCTCGATAATTTGTTTGTCATTTTTTATATTATTTACAGTTTATTATTCCAAAATCCTCATCCCTGACTGGAACAGATACAAAATGATTGCATACATAACTACATATAAAAATCATATCAGGAGCTAAATGTAATTATTATAGTTTTATAACAGCCAGCTATGTTTAAAAAAATGCTTAACCATGATATAATTATGCGATCTGAAAACAAATCTTACACTTACATGATAAGAGGATAAAAGGTATTTTATAAATTCATCCTGAAATTGCAGTATCATAGTGAATACCAAATTCGTAATAAACTCACAACTATACGAGGAAGCTGTCAGGCCTGTTTTAAAAGCGAGCTCTTTTGTCTGGATAGGTACAGCCGATATTAAGGATCTTCATGTACATCACGGGGGATCAGTCCTTTCTTTTCTTGCAGTGCTTGATTCTCTTGCAAGGCAGAAGGTAGCTATAAGGCTTTTACATGCGAAGGAACCCGGTTTAAACTTCAGAAAAAGTTTTGACAAATACCCTCTCCTCTGGAAAAACATGGAAAGACAACTATGCCCAAGGGTTCATTTCAAATATATAATCGTCGACGGGAAATGGGCCTATTCAGGTTCAGCAAACCTCACCGGGGCAGGCCTGGGCATGAAAGGAGAAAACACCCGTAATTTTGAATCGGGAATAGTTACCACAGATACCGCACTGGTAAAAGAAATAATGGATCATTTTGACAGTGTGTGGATGGGCAGATACTGCAAAAGTTGCAGACGAAAAAAATTTTGTGGTGATCCTATTATCTGAAAAGAAAGAGAATATGTCTGTAACAAATTAGAGTCAATGAAAATGAAAAGAATTTTACGAAAGGAAGTAATTTCCATTCTGTTGCTGCTGGTCATCTCCGGCCCCGTTGTCAATCTTAGCGGACAGACCGCAAGAGCAGGCAATAAAAGTAAACAGAGATTTGAGATTCCCCCCGATTTTCTGGCTGAACGAGAAGATATTCCTGAATTCTGGATCTCAGAAGTCGGAGAAGTCAATTCATTTCTTAAGAAAACCGTAAAAAAAGGACAGCTACAGGTAATTGGAAAATCAGCAGGAGGCCGGAAGCTTTATGCTGTTTTTTACGGGCAACAACGGCAGGGAAAGGGAACTACAACATTCTCCGGATCTCTGGGTTTCGGAAATGTAAGGGCATATCGTGGCCCCGATCATGAAAAGCTGGTTTACATGGGGATGTCGGGAGTCCATGGCGGTGAATTTGAAGGGATAGTCGGAACGGTGAACCTGATTTCAATTTTTGAAACCGGAAAAGATCTTCGCGGAAAGGAATGGCCGGATATAACTGAAGCTGCTGACGCCCTCGACCGCATTGTACTTATTCCAATAGTAAATCCCGATGGCAGGGACCGAATTCCTCTCAGGATGACAATATACCGTAATACCGATGGTAATGTAACTGAATATCTTAATACCGGAGGACAACCCGACGGGACATTGACAGGCTGGCCCCAGGTAAAGGAGTTCATCCCGGCCGACTTTAATAAACCCGGTTTTCCGGGAGGTTATCCAAACGACGCAGGTGTGAATATTCAGCACGACGACTTCTTTGGTAACCCGCAGAAGGAAACCAGGGCTTTGTTCAATCTGACATCTCTCGAACGACCCGATCTGATCCTCAATATGCACACCGGTGCTATTTATATGTTAATGCACCGGCCCTTTGCCGAAACGGAACTGACGCCCGTATTTGACACACTCTTTACCAATGTGATGACAGCCCTTACCCAGAATGGTCTCCAGGATACAAAGGATCCGGAAGTGGAAGCCAATCCTAAAAGAGTAAAACAAGGTCAGTTCAATCTTGACGGTGCCCTTAATATGCATTGCGGAGCTCTGAGCGTGGTGGTTGAATCACCGAGCCATGGATTTTCTGGAAAGAACAGGAGAGGAGAACGTGCACTGCTGACACCGGATATGCTTCTGGACTCGCAGCTTATCTGCCACAGAGAAGCTATGAGATTCCTTTCAGAAACGGGTGGCCGTTCGCGGTGGACCCCGGGCCGTACAAAATAATTGTTATAACCAAACATACTCATAATCAGGAATCATGAAGAAAATTATTATTTGTGCAGTTCTGGTTTTGCTAATGCCGGAATTGGTCGCTCAGCAAGCTCTTCGTCTGAAAGAAAATTTCGACTTCGACTGGAAATTCAGTCTCGACAGCAGCCGTATTGCAATGGACGCTGATTTTGATGATTCGGGGTGGGAAGATATCCAGCTTCCTCACGACTGGAGTATTAAACTCCCTTTCGACCGGAAAGCAGGAGGTGCTGCAGGATTTCTCCCGGGAGGTATCGGATCGTACAGGAAGTCATTTAAGATACCGGCTTCATACAGGGAGAAAAAAGTGTTGATCCTGTTCGACGGAGTTTATCATCAGAGCGAAGTGTTTATCAACGGACACAGGCTTGGATTTCATCCTTACGGCTATACAGGCTTTGAATATGACCTCACTCCGTACCTGAATTTCGGAGGTGATAATCTGATAGCAGTCAGGGTAGATCATTCTGACTCACCGACTTCCAGGTGGTATTCAGGATCAGGTATTTACCGTCATGTATGGCTTCAGGTCGTTAATCCGGTTCATGTGAGCACCTGGGGAACTTATGTGACAACACCCGTGGTTGACGACCAACATGCAGAAATCAACATTGTCACAACGATAGAAAATACATCCCTGAAACCTCAGAAGATCATTGTCTCACAGAGAATATTTGATAAAGACAGCAAACAGCTTGCCGTAACAAAAACAAAAGCAATTGCCTTATCTCCAGGAGAGAAAACCAATGTTGATCAGAGAATGGATCTTTCCGTTCCACTCCGATGGACCCTTGAGAAGCCCGTATTATACTCCCTTGAGACAACACTTAGCTCCGGCAACAGGGTAACGGATAAATACATTACACCATTCGGAGTACGCACTTTCAGGTTTGACAGGGATAAAGGATTTTTCCTTAATGATAAACACATAAAGCTAAAAGGAATGTGTCTTCACCACGATGCCGGATGTCTTGGTACGGCAGTCCCTGACAGGTCATATGAACGAAGGCTTGAAATACTGAAAGAATATGGCTGCAATGCCATACGATGCAGTCATAATCCTCCTTCGCCGGAGTTCCTCGACATGTGCGACCGGATGGGATTCGTTGTTATCGATGAAGCTTTCGACAAGTGGAAATCGGGTTATTATGCAAAATATTTTGATGAGTGGTGGGAGAGAGACCTCAGCGATATGATCCTTCGCGACAGAAACCATCCCTCAGTCATGCTATGGAGTATCGGCAATGAGGTTTCTGAAGCCAGGGGTGGTGCTGAAGCCATTAAGCGTGCAACAATGCTTCAGGATTTTGTTCACAGATTCGAACCCACACGGCCGGTCATGCTGGCATTACAGAACGGAGGAGATTCCGACTTTGCCGGAGTCACCGATATAATCGGGTATAATTACCTTGAAACAAGGATGCTGGCCGATAAAGAAAAATTTCCTGAGCGCACATTTATTATAACTGAAGCATTACCTTATTTCAGCAGTACCGATCTGAAGCTGTTCCGGACATATACACCTGTTAATCCCTGGTATGTAGTGGCAGAAAATGATTTTGCAAACGGACAGTTCCTGTGGGTCGGGGTTGATTATCTTGGTGAGGCAACCTGGCCTAACAAAGGATGGCCAAGCGGCCTTTTCGATATATGTATGTTTGAAAAACCAAGAGCTGCATTCCACCGTGCCGTGTGGAATGACAAGCCGGTAGTGAAAATAGCCGTGGCCGACCAGTCTCTCGATATTGCCCAGCCCCGCGACCTGTGGCAATGGCCTAACCTCGCTGATCACTGGAATTTTCCACAGTACTCTGATGCCAGAATGGTGGAAGTAAGAACAACTACAAACTGTGAAAGCGTGGAGCTTTTTTTCAATGGTCGTACCATGGGTAAAAGAAAAACAGCCGATTATACCAATAATACGATTGTATGGTATGTTCCATACAGCAATGGCACCCTTGAGGCCAAGGGTTATAAAGGAGAAAAAGAGGAAGCAGCAGACAAGCTTGTAACCTCTGCCGGAGCCGACCATATGACCGCTGTAGCCGACAGAAATATCATTAAAGCTGACGGACAGGACCTGTCGCACATTACCATACAGTTATATGACAGGAATGGCAATCAGGAGAAGACTGACGACCGGCTTATCACCGTTACTGTTGAAGGAGAAGGCCGGTTCATGGGGATCGATAACGGAGAGATAAGAAGGAAAAACTCCTTTACCGGTAATCAGCTGCCAACTTATTCAGGCAAGGCCCTGGCTATAGTGCAGTCAACCCGGAAAACAGGAACAATACGGGTAAAGCTTGAAATGGAAGGACAGGAAAACCCGGTATATGTTGATATTCAGACCCGTTGACCTGAAAGTATCCGTGAGTGTTATTTAAAGCTAAGACAGTTTATTTCGACTACTCCTTCTCCCTTAAGTGTCATCACAAGATTATGAACTCCAGGTTTTAACTTTTTAACCCTTGCGGTAACAGTATTCCATCCATCACCGGCAGGAATGTTGATTTCAGATATCACAGGGCTTCCGGTGTTGCCGGCACCCAGCAGCAAAGTACCCCCGGTTGAGGATGAAGCGGTGATTTCAACCGAGCGGGGCTTTTTCTTTCCAAAGTCTGCCGAATTATATTTAACCCATGAACCCGGAGAGCTCAGTATCAGTTTCCATCCTTTAAATGTATCTGCTGAATCCAGGAATGCTGTTGCAGCTCCTTTTTCAGATATACTGCTGTATCTGTCAATTTCAATTATTCCCCGTGCATCAGTAAGGCCCACACCTCTTAAGGTCGGGATCACCTTCCTGATGGTACCGTCTTCGTTGAAAAAGAGACTGTCAATTCTTACTGACCTGTTCTTGTCGAATTTGGGAGACAAGTCATTATGATGATAAAAGAGATACCACTGGCCTTCATATTCTATTATAGAATGATGATTGGTCCAGCATCCTGTCGGAGATTCATCCATTATCACTCCTGCAAACTTAAAGGGTCCCATGGGATTATCTCCAATAGCATACTCCAGTCTTTCAGTCCGGTTCTGAACATGAGGATAAGTCATGTAGTAGATGCCCTTTCTTTCAAACAGATAAGGACCTTCCTTCAGGCCTTTTGCCGGCATGTCCTTGATAACTGACACCTCCGAATCAAGTTCAAGCATGTTCTCCTTAAGTTTTGCCCCGAAGATATTTCCCTGTGACCAGTAAATATATGCCTGCCCGTCATGGTCAATGAAAACATTGGGATCGATTCCCACAACACCCTTTATGGGCTCCGGCTGTGGGGTAAATGGTCCCTCCGGCCTGTCGGCAACTGCAACTCCGATACCAAATCCCCTTCCGGATCCTGGTTTGACATTTGCAGGGAAGTAGAAAAAATATTTACCGTTTCTTTCAATACAATCAGGGGCCCACATGCTGTATGTTGCAGCATTTACCCAGTTTACATTTTCCTGGCTTACTATAACGCCATGGTCGGTCCAGTCACTAAGGTTTGAAGAGGAAAAGACATGATAATCTTCCATACAAAACCAGTCTTTGCGGGCGAAATCTTCAGGAGCCGGAATATCGTGTGAAGGGTATACATACACCCTGCCGTTGAAAACTCTCGCCGAAGGATCGGCTGTGAACTGATCGCGTATAAAGGGATTCTGTCCGGTCAGAATACCTGTAAATGACAGGCAGAAAGCAGAAATGATCAGGAATTGTACGGTTTTTTTCATGGTTTGATTTAAATTTTCCGGTAAAAATATAATAGTCATGGTTTAATGCCAAATCAAAACCGGATAAATCATGAAAGGAAGATAATACCGTAAATTTATCAGGGTTAATTTCCTGTCACGAAGATCTTTCCTTCCCCTTTCTTAAGGCAGTTGCCGATATGAGCTGCTGCGCTGATGCGGGCTTTATGCAATTCGGTTATTATTTCTTCTTTTTCCTCCCCCGGTACAGTGAACAGCAAACCGCCTGAAGTCTGAGCATCACACAGTATGAGCCTGGTAATATCAGAGATTTCATTATCCCAGAGTACATATTTGGAGAAATGAGTCAGGTTGTTGGTTGTGCCGCCCGGGACTATGTTTGCTGCAGCCATGGCAGATACCTCCTCGAAAACAGGAATCCTCCCGGCAAAGATCTCAGCATCTGTATAACTTGCTCTGGTAACCTCACTAAGGTGACCGATGAGACCGAATCCGGTTACGTCGGTACAGGCATGAACCGTAAATTTTTTAATGATATCCGCAGACCTGCTGTTTAATTCAGACATTGATTCAGTCACCACTTTCTTCGTTTGTTCATTCAGCAGTCCCCTTTTGAGTGCGGTGGTCAGGATTCCCGTTCCCAGGGGTTTCGTCAGTATTATTGCGTCTCCCTCCTCTGCCCCTGAATTTGCCCAGACCTTTTCAGGATGAACGGTTCCTGTCACCACCATTCCGAACTTTGGTTCGGGATCATCTATAGTGTGTCCCCCCAGAATGCCTATACCGGCTTCACGGGCTTTATCGCCTGCTCCTTTCAGTATCTCCTTCAGGACATCCATGGGAAGCCTGTTGGACGGAAAGCCGACAATATTAAGTGCAAACAGGGGTAGAGCCCCCATGGCATAGATATCACTGAGGGCATTGGCTGCAGCTATAGCCCCGAAATCATAGGGAGAGTCAACTATTGGTGTGAAGAAATCCACTGTCTGTACAATAGCAGTTGTTTCGTTGATTCTGTATACGGCCGCATCGTCTGATTTCTGTGAATCGATCAGAATGTCGGGATTAACGAAAACAGGGATCTCTTTCAGGATTTTTTCCAGTTCCCGGGGACGCAGTTTACATGCACACCCGAGTCCCTGGGTATACCTCGTCAGCCTGATGTCGTTGACGTGGGTGTCAACATCCAGGGGTTCAGGCTTTTCAGAAGGCTGTAATTTTTTCACGATGTCAGTGATTACTTCTGCTGCCTTCCGGACCTCTTCTTCGGTAGTATATTTTCCTGTTGAGAACCTGATCGTTCCCATGGCAAAATCAGTATCCAGACTGATAGCAGTGAGTACAGGGGAAATATCTACCGAATCAGTATGACAGGCTGCTCCTGCCGATGCAGCAATACCCTTCATCTCCATCTCGTTGAGGAGGATATTGGCTTCTATCTTGTTAAAACTGAGGCTCAGTGTGTTTGGCAAACGAATTTCGGGATGGCCGTTAAGCCTGATACCGGCAATTTTTTCCAGGAGCAGATCATGAAGCAGGTCCCTCATCTTCTTCATCTGATCCATATTTTGCCGGAGATCACTTCCGGCAACATCGCAGGCCATTCCCAGTCCGGCTATTTCAGATACATTTTCTGTTCCTGCACGTTTATTCTGCTCATGGTCAGCCCCGTGAATAAGCTTCTCGATGACCACGCCGTCCCTTATATAAAGGGCTCCTACACCTTTGGGACCATATAGCTTATGGCCGGCAACAGATAATAAGTCGACACCCATTTCCTTTACATCTACAGGATATTTACCAACCGATTGGGCTGCGTCGGTATGGACTGCGATATTATATCGGCGGGCTATCGCTGTGATTTCCTTAATCGGCTGAATAGTCCCGATCTCGTTATTGGCGTGCATAATGGAGATCAGTATGGTTTGCGGAGTGATTTCTTTTTCCAGCTGATCCGTCTGAACGAGTCCGTATTCATCAACAGGCAGCCATGTGATGCGAAATCCTTTAGTCTCCAGGTATCTGCATACTTCCGTAACAGCCGGGTGTTCAATTGAAGAGGTAATAATATGTTTTCCTCTGTGTTCATTAGCAAAGGCAAATCCTTTGATCGCATGGTTATTGGATTCAGTGCCCCCGCTGGTGAAAATAATCTCTTCCGGGTGGCAGTTAATGAGTGAAGCAACCTGTTTTCGTGCATGTTCAACAGCCATTTTTGTTTCAGATCCGTAACTGTGAGCACTTGAGGGATTGCCGAAATATTCGTTCAGATAAGGCTGCATGGCCTTTACCACCTCTTTGTCAACAGGAGTTGTGGCATTATAATCGAGATAGATCCTCATGGATGATCAGCTAAAATCACACTTGCATTTCCGCAGGTTCAAATTTACTAAAAGACTGTTTTCTTTTGTCTCTTTCAGCAAATTTGATTATTTACATGACATCATCAATTGTACGGATGGCCATGAAAAATTTCCGGGTCACTCAATACGGAACCAGTCAAAGTCTACAAACCCGCCGGGTGTTTTTGTTGCATAATTGAAAAGTCCGAAACGGTAACCCATGAAATGAGGCATGGAATATTCCATTTTGAGATGTGTTCCGATTGATTTCCATGATTTGCCGTCGAGGCTGTAAAAGAAATAAGCTGTGTCAGCACGATCCCTGAAGTTGCAATCCGCTTTCAGGTATACTTTTTTTTGGGTCAGCGGAATAGTCTCCATCTCGACTGGTCTTCCCGTTTGGGCACTGACCATTATGATCGATTTTGTTCCCTTCTCATATTTTACTCCGACCAGTCCGAATTTTCTCTGTAATAGTGAGAGTCCTGCAAAATCACCTTCCTTCATGTGTGAGACATCAATAGCGGTTGACCCTGAACACTCCGGTCCGAAAGTACGCTGTGTGAGAGTATTCCTTGCCATAACAAACATTGTGTCAATGCGACCGGTTGTCAGTCTGAGGAACCCCTTTTTTCCATTGACAGACCAATTGTCGTTATCGGGGTTGTGATTCCATTGCCATACCAGGGGAAGAGGGCGATCTTCTTTTTTACGACTGAATTCGTCGGAAGCAACTATACCGGGAATCAGACCTCTGCTCTCAGGCAGATCAAGTGTCTCGGGCACCCTGCCGTCAACACCAATTACAGGCCATTCATCTTCCCACCTAACAGGAACAATATATGGGATCCTTCCTACAGAGCCGAAATCACGAAAAAGGTATGCAAACCATTTACCATCAGGTGTGTCTACAATACCACCCTGGGCTACACCAAGGTCCTGGAAGATGAGTTTTCCTTCCCAGGGTCCGGTTAGTTTGTCGGCCCTGTGCACAACAACAGTCCGCATGCCCCTTCTGGGCCATGTAATGTTAAAAAGATAGTACCTGTTATTTAACCTGAACAACTGTGATCCCTCTCCGAGTCCGCTGTCAGTCCCTGATGGTAAGCTGCAATTTTCGATAATGACCTGGTTAATGCCTCCCGGTTTTACACCGGATAAATCAGTATTAAGTTCCACCAGGGTCAATTTTTTATTTCCATAAATCAGGTAAACCCGGCCATCGTCGTCAAAAAACAATGTATGATCGTGGAAGCTGGGGCTGAATGAGATCTCTTTCCATGGTCCTTTTTCGATATCTTTAGTTGACCATATGTATGTTTTGCCGGTGGTTGATGAAAAAGTAGAGACATAGAACGTATCGTCATGATAACGGATGGAACTGGCCCAGGATCCTTTTCCGTATGCGTTCTGCCCCCCGGTAAGTTTTAATGCGTCAACTTCACCAAGAATATCACATGCATAGTTTATTATCTCCCAGTTAACGAGATCCTTTGATTTCATGACAGGGACACCGGGAACCATGTGCATGGTGGTGCTGCTCATGTAGTAGTTGTCACCGACCCTGATCATAGACATGTCGGGAACGTCTGCCCAGATTACAGGATTCCTGGCTTTATTTGTTTGTGCAATCAAACCATGGCAGAAAAACAAAATGATGAAAACTGCCATAAAGACTTTTTTTAATGCTGAGGATTTGATAATTCCGGTATAATTTCTTAGCAGTGGGATACTATGTTTTACGAATGCAGAAGAAATAGCGAAATTAAAAGGAACGGATTTTATCATATTTTCATAGTTTTTGATAAAAATAAGTTAAAAATACAACAAATCACGATAAGTGTAGCACAAACACTAATAAGCATTCCAGAATATTCATCAGAGATAGAAGAGAAAATGTAAACATTGAAAGCTATCCGGTATTCAATCATGGATTTTATGTTGTGAACGCGAACAGTTATTTTATACATTGGTTAAAATCCTTATGGTTCAGATATACTTTAATGAGATTTTCATATATCTTTTGCTTTTTAAAAGCTGAATTGTATGCCTAAGACAGAACCTTTTGATAATCATTTTTTTGAGTATGGGCAATGGTTTATAGATAATCATAATATTTTTCAATCTGAGCTGGAAGCTCTCCGTAGGGTTGTACCTTTAAATGGCAGAGGAATAGAAATAGGAATAGGCAATGGAATTTTTGCTGTCCCCCTTGGTATTGGAGAAGGAGTTGAACCTTCACGTACCATGAGGGAAGCTGCCATTAAAAAAGGATTAAAAGTAACAAACGCAGTGGCAGAGGATCTGCCTTTTCCTGATGCGGATTATGATTTTGCCCTGATGATTACAACCATCTGCTTCGTCGATGATATAAATCTGTCGTTTACAGAAGCAAACCGTATTCTGAAAGCTGATGGTTTGTTCATACTGGGCTTTGTGGATAAAGAAAGCCCGGTGGGAGAAATGTATTTACGAAATAAGGAGAAAAGCCTTTTTTACAGAGATGCCAGTTTCTACAGCACTTCCGAAGTAAAAGAACTACTTATACATCATGGATTTGTCGTAACAGATACCTTGCAGACCGTGTTTGGTCTGCTTCCTGAGATCAGAGAAATCCAGAAACCCGAAAATGGATCCGGCAGGGGAAGTTTTATCGTGATAAAAGCAAAGAAACTCAGGGAAGATTCACAATGATTCCCTGATCATAATTTTCAACCAGCGATCGGGACCATTTGGTCAGAACATCCCGGGTAAATAATATTTAGCCTCAAAGTTGATTATTTAACATTCTTTAAATGATTTGTGTTAAAATCTTTATGAAATTTGATCCTGTAAAATTTTACTGAACATGACAAGGTGGTATATAATATGGGTCGCAGAAAAATACGGCTAAGCCTGAAATCTATCAACACATATTCTGATTGATATTGTGTTTCAGGGTCTGTCACCACCCGGTGCAGGCTGTTTACTTCCTACCTTATTTCAAGGAATATAAACCTATTGAAGAACAGGACCATACATTCGGCCCGGTTCAACGGATGGCTGATAGTGAAGGACTATTTTAAACAGGCTCCAGGCGACCCAATCATGAAAAAAATTATCTTATTCCTTATTATTTTTTCTCTGGGCATTGAAACAGTGATTTCCCAGCAGTTTGCCATTGATTCAGAAAAAACACTGCAGGATGTCTATTCTCCCTCCCTGTTCTGTAATGTGGTAATATACAGAACGCCATTGGGTCTGCCCGAAAGCATTGTCGACACCATTAATGAAAGAGCCGCTACGGCCATTATTCTGCAGATGAATGATCCTGAATTCAATTTAAGAGAATATGAACGAGGTGTTGTACGAGAATTGCTTACAGAGCATCAGTTCACGGATCTTCTTGTCTTCAGGAACCAGCCGGTAGCAAGGGAGCTTACCGCAAAGATCTGGAATGAGATGTTAAAACAGCATCTGGTTTTCGGGTCAGATTCAGTGAGGTTGTACGGAACGATTAATGGTCATCTTCTGACATCACTGGTAACCAGAGAGTATTTCTATGATAACCTGAATGAGCGCAACAGACAACTTGCAGAACTCGACAGAAGAGCTCCTTCAGCTTTGTATAAATATTTTCACCATGGTTATGAAAGACCTGTTGCAGCTAATCCCTATCGTGCTGAATTTATCTGGTAAGGTATATGGATCATGTTTATAATATATATCAGAGCTTCCGGGAAATGAAAAGGATAATAATTGTTACGCTTGTCCTTTTTACATGCAGGATCATTAGCGCCCAGTATTCAGATGGTGGCAATCATGATCTGTACATTGAAGCTTTTCATTATAAGCAGGGAATAAATAAACCCTATTTTCCACCCAGAGCCTTCAGTATGTATTTGGATCTTGCCGTTGAAGGTCATGCTGAAGCGATGAATGCCCTGGCCATTATGTATGCCCGCGGTTCCGGCACCGACACTAATTATGTAAATGCAAATTTATGGTTTGAAAGGGCTGCACTGGCCGGATATCACAAAGCATATTACAACCTGGGCCTTATGTGGAAATACGGATACGGTGTAATACGTGATGAAAAAAAGGCGCTTGAGTGTTATGTCTCCGGCGCTGATCTTGGAGATGCGGATTGTAAATATGCTGTCGGGTATATGTCTTTTAAAGGCATCGAATGTGAACAGGATTATGAGAAAGCATTGAAGTTGTTTTTTGAAGCTGCCGACCAGGGTAATGCTGCCTCCTATTATATGATAGGCCTGTGTTATCGTAACGGTTACGGGATTGAAAGAGATGAGGGAGAAGCAAAAAAGTGGCTTGAGCTTTCCTCCAGTACCGGTAATCTCCTTGCCCAGAGGGAACTGGCAGCAGAAAAACCGGAGAATCATTTAAATATCGGCACCTCACCTCCGGATACTCTGTACGGTATCCCTATTCCCGGAGACTACAAACCTGTTGAACATAATATTCATGATAATGATATTGCAGGAAAGTACACAGGATTTCTTGTAACATACGACTGGAGCGGTCAGTATGTGATTAACCTGGCTTCACTTGATCTTGAACTGAAAAGAAACGGCAATTCTGTAACCGGGTGGTGGGAGGAAGCTGACAGCATCACTGCAATTATCAATGCAACCGTTACTGACACCGGACTGGTTTTTAATAATGTAAGATACCTGCGTACAGATCATTACAGAACCAAACCGATCAGTTTTAATTTCAGAACTGCTGAGATACAAATTGCCGGGGTGGACAGCATGGTATTTCTTTCAGGTAATATCCGTTTTTTTTCAGAAGTGACGATGGAGAACGAAAGGCCGATGTACATATCTCTGATCAAAACGGATTATACTGATCCGGATCCTGATGATCCCCCTCAGACAGAAAAACCACTGGAGGATATGTGTGTTTTCCCTAATCCATTTAACGACAGGATAAATATCTCCTTTAAACTGAACGGTGAATCGGAAATAAGTGCCATGATCTTTTCAACCACCGGCCGGAAACTCTATCAGGCTGATTTTGGAAGACTGAATACGGGAGTTAATATTCAGCAACTACAATTAAACTTGCCTGGGGGTGTTTACGTGGTAAGGTTAAGCAACGGGAATTTCGCACTCACGAAAAAGATAATTAAGCTGATTAAATGACGATGTACTGTAAATGTCAGGTTTACACTAGTATTAAATGTTGAAAATGAAACGGTCATTAATATCTCTGGTATTATTCCTGAACCTTATACCCTGGTTTATGGCAGCACCTTTTTCTCCGGAATTTGCTGGTGAATTATTTGCACAGGGCTATGGTGCAAAAGGCCGGTCAAAGATTGTATGTGAATGCGGCGGTGTAACCTATACCGTTCCATATTCACAGGGAAGTGCTCTTGAGTGTCCGCAATGTCCCCAGGAGATAGTTATAGCACCCGATCCCTGTCCTTTCTGCGGTCAGCATCCATGTGTATGCGGAATGGTAATTGATCCCTGTGATCCGGCTTCGGAATATTATAATGAATGCCTTTGCACAGGAAACAACTGTGTTGCAGATGTATGCGATCCCACATATCATCTTTATGATCCCTGTGCATGCCTTGGAATAGGCTGCGGTGAAAAAGATCCCGGAAGCGGATCTCAATATGACTGTCCCTGTCTGACAAACCTGTCTTCAACACCAAGAGGAGGGATCTTGCGAAATTATGCCGTAAAAATACTGCATTTGCTTAGCGGTCAGACTTCCGGTCGTTTAGGATACCCTGTACAATATAATTTCACTTATTCCGATGCGTTAACCTGGCTATCTGACGGGTCTCCTGTAAGTCTGATGCAGATTACGGGACTTTCTATTGATGGTGAGGAAACGGATTCACGCAACTATTCTTACAATTGTCTGGGGTGGGTTTTAACAGAAGGGAAATTTGTTTTCAGCACCACTCAGACTAAAGATGTAAACGGGGTCCTCGGGATTTCGAGCGTTAGCGATGCTGTAAAGTCAGGACTCATAAAAATGTCGGAAACCTGTGAAGGCATTCAACCCGGACAGATATGTCTGCTTTTTGATGAAACCAACCATTATGTTCATGCTGCCATATATGAAGGTAACGGTTTGTATTCCACAAAAAACGGACTGGGACTTGGAGAAGGCGTTCAGCACTGGACATTGCATCAGATTCAGGAGATGTATTATCAGGCTGATGCGGGAGCTGTCAAGACCGGCTATATAAACGCCCCTCCGCGCCTGGTCAGTACCTCATCACTGGGTATAGATACTGAAGGACTCATTTCGGCTGAAGATTTTGCTGCTGCTGTTGAAAACTGCGAATGTTACCCGGCACCATGAAACCCGCATGTATCAAATTCATAAACACGTATGTACATAATTTTCAAACATATGGGCTCCTCCGCCTTAGCGGGGCAGGCTATCTGACCTTTAAAATAAAGATTATTAACTGATGAAAAAAGTCTTTATCTTTTTTCTGTTGTTCTCTATAGCCTGTACCAGTAAACTTCAGAATGGAAAAAGTGTTTCAGGCAGTGTTTTCATCAACAAAAAACTTACTGCAGTTTACGACTCAATTTTACAGCAGCATAAAGATTATAAGCTTATCTTAAACGAGTTTGAAGAAGGATTGTCATCACAGAAGGAAAACAATGGATATGCCATTGAAGTGCTTACCGTTTCTGACGGAAAGATACTTGCTTTCGCAACATCGGATAACAAAAAGGTAAAAGAAACTGTTCAAAGGCTTCCTGACATTTCCCCGGTCGAATTTCTTATTCAGCTGAGGAATATACGGGGAGAAATAAAAATCCAGCGGGATCTTGTAGCAGAAGGCTGGATTAAACGCGGACATTTTCCAGTCCTTTTAGAGCTTGCTGAAACAGATGTTCCTTTTCCTCTGATCAAGCTTCTTACCGGAGCGCCGGCAGGTTCTGATTGTCTGCAGAAAGAGTGTCTTTTAAAGTCGAGTTATGCCGAAACACATATTACAACAGGGTATGAAGCCATGCATTTTATGAGGGTATTCCTGAAAGTCGGAGGCGGATATCCATCCTCGCTGAGAAATGACTTAAACCTGATGAAAGAATGGTATTACAGTGGTAAGCCAAGGGAAGATTATAAGGAAATGCTCGATGAACGTATGGGTACCGGTAATTGACCAGCAATTCTCCCTATAAAGGTATATTTTTTTTTCCTGTAAATCGCCCCCGCAAAAAACTGGTATGTATCTGCGGTAAATAAAGAGACGGATTTTTAAAAATTTTCCTATTTTTAAAAAAATCCATTCATGAAAATTACCGTAAACAATATAATGCTTGATCTTCACCAGGGAGCCAGGGTAAAGGATGCGATCATGAAATTTTATTCATATCAGGGAAAAAGAATCCCTAAGGTCTTTCCTGTCGTAAATGATGAGTATGGCAACAAAGCAGGTCCCGAAGGGGCACTTTGCGAGGGTAACAAACTATTTATTCTAAACAGACGGAGAAGAAGAGCTTCAACAATATCCTTTCAAACCCTCCTGTTAATTACACTGGCATTTCTTCCGGCATGCAGGGGATCACGTGATGCCGCCATTATTAAGGAGCAGGAGCGACAGGCCATTATTTTTGCTGTCAACGATATTCATGCAGCCATCGATAATTTTCCAAAACTTGCATATATTGTTGACAGCCTTAAATCTGTTTACCCCGACATGCTGCTTGTCAGTGCCGGAGATAATCAAACGGGTAATCCCGTTAATGACCAGTATCCGGAAAAAGGACTGCCCGTGATTGAACTCATGAATGCCAGTGGATTTGACCTCAGCGCTGTAGGAAACCATGAATTCGATACGGAACAGCAGGGTTTCGTCAACCTTACCCACAAAGCTGATTTCAGCTTCATCTGTGCCAACATGTCTGTGACAGCTCCTTTTGATCTGAAAGTTGAACCATTTAAGATCATCAGGTTACCGAATGGGCTGAAACTCTCTTTCCTCGGTCTTGTACAGTTGAATCAATACGGCATTCCCGATTCTCACCCCGACAAAATAAAAGGATTTTCCTTCAGCTCTCCTTTCGAGACAGCCAGAGACTTCCTCTACCTGAAAAATGAAAGTGACATTTTCATTGCCCTCACGCACCTCGGTTTTTCAAATGATGTAAAACTGGCTGAATCAATGCCTGAAGGGATAGATCTTATAATTGGCGGACATTCTCACACCAGGGTTGAAAATGAACAGGTTCACAATGGCATACTTATTACTCAGGCAGAAAGTAAACTGAAATACGGCACACTTATCAGACTATCCCAGAATCATGAAGGAGTGCTTCATAAAAGCATGGAGCTTATAGATATACGGAATTATGCAAAGGAAAAACCTTCAGTGCGTGCCATGGTTGACAAATACAATGACACTCCCGCACTCAGGGAAGTTATTGCAACCGCTACCGATGATTTTTCATCGCATGAAGAACTCGGATACCTGATGGCTGATGCACAACGCAACTTTGCCGGAGCCGATATTGCACTGGTAAATCCGGGAGGAGTCCGTATTGGAAATCTTTCCCGTGGCCCGATCACGATCATGGACGTGTATCAGCTCGATCCTTTTGGAAATGATCTTATCGTAACAAAGCTGACGGGACATGAGATACATTCTCTGATGATTGCGGCTTACCCTGTTGATGGTAAAGATCTGCTTTATCCCTCGGGACTGAGGATACAACTCAGATCAGATAAGGATGGCAATCCGGAAGATTTTCTCCTCATGACCGAAAATGACACTCCGCTAAACCTCGAAAATACTTATACTGTGGCAATGAATAACTATATGACGTCGGTCTATAAATATGATCACCAGGATCCCGGACAGTCTCTTTTTATTACTTCAGCTGATGCAACAATCGCCTGGCTCAAAAAAATCCGGAATGTAAAAAGTTACCGTGGTGAAAAAAGAATTCAGATAATAAAATAGAACCGCAGCTTATGGCATTCATAACCATATATAAAGAAATCTCCCGTTTCAGAGCGGTATGTCGGGCATCTGTTGGATTTAAATTAAGTTGTATATGAAAGCTCTTGTCCTTGAGGATTATAACAAACTCGTTTACCGCGACTGGCCCGATCCTGTACTTGCCGGCGATGAGGTACTGGTCAGAGTAAAAGCAGCCGGTATCTGCGGCAGCGATGTTCATGGAATAGATGGCAGTACAGGAAGAAGAAGACCTCCTCTTATTATGGGTCATGAAGCTGCCGGTATCATTGAAAGAACCGGCAAAGATGTCAGGGACTGGAAAGCCGGCGACAGGGTCACATTCGATTCCACAATCTATCCGCTGAACGACTGGTATACCCTGCACGGAATGTATAACCTGAGCGATAACAGGAAAGTCCTTGGGGTAGCTCCGGAGGAATATTCCAGGCATGGTGCATTTGCCGAATATGTGAACATTCCTCATCATATTCTTTACCGCATACCCGAAGGAGTTACATTTACGCAGGCAGCAATGGTTGAACCTGTCGCAGTGGCAGCACATGCAGTAAAACTTGCCTCAATTCAATGGAACGAAACAGCTGTAGTGATCGGCACGGGGATGATAGGCCTTTTCATTGTTCAGGTTCTCAGATCAAACGGTTGCGGAACTGTAATTGCTGTTGACACCGATCCGGCAAAAAGAAAACTTGCAGTTTTATCAGGAGCTGACCATGCTTTTGATCCTGATGATAAGGAGCTGAAGAAAATCGTGCAGGATTTAACGGGGGAAAGAGGAGCAGACCATGTTTTTGAAGCCGTGGGATCAGAAGACACGGTATGTCTTTCGGTGGAACTGGTCAGAAAAGGAGGTACAGTCACTCTTGTCGGGAACCTGGCCCGGTGGGTGAAGCTTCCCCTTCAGTCGGTAGTGATCCGTCAGATAAAGTTGCAGGGGAGCTGTGCCATATGCGGTGAATACGAAGCCGTTCTTGATATGATGGCCCGAGGGGCTGTTGATACCGGAACAGTACTTTCGGCAGAAGCTCCGTTAAAAGAAGGAGATGAATGGTTCAGAAGACTTTATAACAAGGAGCCCGGATTGATAAAGGTTGTTTTGATACCCTGAACGGAAATGAATAAATTAAAAACAGCAATTATTGGTTTGGGCAAAGTTTCCGGGATACATGCAAGGGCCCTTGCCACTCTTCCGGAATCTCATTTTACCGCAGTATGCAGTTCCAGGAAAGAAAAGACTGAAGCCTACACATCAGAATACGGAGTGAAAGGGTATACCGATGTTGCGGAAATGGTGGAACGCGAAAAAATAGACGTGGCCATAATATGTACACCACATCCTTTTCACCGTGAGCCTGCCGTTAAGGCCATGGAGGCCGGAGCTCATGTCCTGATTGAGAAACCACTGGCATCATCTCTTGAAGATTGCGATGCCATACTTGAAGCTTCAGAAAGATATGGAAGACAAACCGGAGTTGTAAGCCAGCGCAGGTGGTATAGACCTGTTCAGAGAATCAGAGCCGCGATAGATTCAGGAAAAATAGGAAGACCGGTATTCGGAACTGTCAACATACTGGGCTGGCGGGATGAGAATTATTACAACAGCGATCCGTGGAGAGGGACATGGTCGGGAGAGGGCGGAGGAGTTCTGGTAAACCAGGCTCCGCACCAGCTCGACCTGCTCCAGTGGTTCCTGGGAGGGATAGATCAGCTTTACGGCATTGCATCAAACCTTAACCATCCCTATATTGAGGTGGAAGATACAGCCAACGCCATCATCAGGTTTAAAAGTGGCGCAATAGGAAATATTATCGTCTCCAACTCGCAGAAACCCGGTATTTACGGTAAGGTACATGTTCACGGAGAAAATGGCGCATCAGCAGGTGTTCAGACGGATGGGGGGGCTATGTTCATTGCGGGAATGTCGGGTATTCTTGAGCCGCCGGTGAACGACCTCTGGACGATACCGGGAGAAGAAGCTCTGCTTAAGGAAATGGTCAGGGAAGATTCTGAATTTTTCCTTTCGTTGAAGAACCCCATGGATTATTTCCATGAAAGGCAGGTAGAAGATTTCCTAAGAGCTGTAATTGAAGGCAGAAAACCACTGATCACAGGCAGTGAAGGAAGAATAACCGTGGAGATATTCACGGCAATTTACAGGTCGACACGTGATAATAAACCGGTTAAGTGGCCTGTTAAACCTGAAAACACTGATGACTTCGACGGTAGACTGTCGAAACATATTTGAAAAATAATTGAATCTCCAGGGCCCTGTTTATCTATTGCCTTTCTTTACCAGCACAATGTCAGGTTTTGGTGCTTTTTTCATCCCCGTACCAAGAAAGAAGCTTGTATGAGGAGGCTGGTTGTATGCCACATTCTGAGCAGCGACGGATAACCTGTATTGCGGATCATGCATAAGAGTGTAAATCCGGTGATCTGACGGTATTATTGTCGTATAGATCCTGAGGTTTTTATTATCAGCAGTCCTGAATATTATTTCTTCACGCCAGTCGCCGAATAGGTCGGCACTTAATGCAGGTGTGGCTTTGGTGCCGTTATTTGACAAAGAGCCTTCAGCTGTAAAAATACGTCCTGAACCATATTTGTCTACATAATTCCTGTCAAGTAATTCCCGGCTCAGATCACCATCCCACCATATCAGAAAATTGGTGGAGGAAGGTGGATCGCCAATTCTCTCTCCTCTCATGCTGAACAGCCCGGCTGAACCCGACCACCACATCTCGGCTCCGGGATTTGAGGGAAATATATCGCCTGCAACACCGCGACCTACATCCCTGTTAACGGAGCCGGTGAATAATATTTCACCTGTGCGTGCATCAAAAACTGCCACCCCTGGCCCGGTTGAGTTATCTTCAATTTCATGTACTCCAAAAACTTCCAGCCCGGGACGCTCCGTATCGAGGTCACCGACATGAAGTGCGTCACCGTGACGCAAGCCTGTTGAGAACAAGCCCTCTCCATTATCGTCGACAACCATCGATCCGTAAACAATTTCATCATTTCCGTCATTATCGACATCGGCAACTGTCAGGTTATGATTACCCTGACCCGAATAAGGATTCTCACCGTCTTTACTGTCGAAGACCCAGCGGGAACTGAGTTTCCCATTCCTCCAGTCCCAGGCGGCCAGCACAGACCTCCCGTAATAACCCCTGCACATCACCACGCTGGGATGAACTCCGTCGAGATATGCCACACAGGCAAGCATACGGTCGACCCTGTTACCGGTACTGTCTCCGCCGCCATTACCGCCGTGTCCGTTCCATCCGTTGAGGGGATAACGGTTGGGAATATAATCTGCGGTGGCAAGAGCCTCACCTGTTTTGCCGCTGAAGATTGTAAAATACTCAGGTCCGTCGAGCACTTTACCATAATATGGACCACTTGACCTGTCAAGGTTACGCCAGTCTTTTGTCGAATCACCGATTACTTTACCCAGGCCGTCTATGGTGCCGTCGGCAGTTTTACAAGCAAATTCAGCTATACCGTCGCCATCGAAATCATAGACCATAAACTGGGTATAATGAGCACCTTCACGGATATTCCTTCCAAGACTGATCTGCCACAGTAATGTACCGTCCATCTTATATGCCTGAAACAGAGGAATACCTGAAATACCCGTTGATGGTGTATCGATGCTTCTTCCTGTCTGGTGAAGGACAAGTTCATATTCACCGTCGCCATCCAGGTCACCCGGCGAAATATCATTCGGAGTGTATCCTGAAGGTGTTTGAAGGGGGATATTGATATACTGCTGAACGGGAGTACCTGCTTTGAGAGTGTATGATGAATTTTCTTTTTGCTCTTTACCTCTGACAACTGCCCTGACGATATAGGTGTTATCAGTATTGAAATCAACGTTTCCGTCTTCAAAATTCGTACTCTCGGTTAAGGGAGTTATGTTAAGTTTTAAAGGTTTCCCGTTTCCGGTCTGCCGGTATATGTTAAATGCAATGGCATCGGGTTCTGTTCCCAGCATCCTCCATCCGATGTAGACAGAATCAACCGATTTACGGACGGCAATAATTCCCCTGTTGAGGTTTTCCATCTGCCTCTGGGCGGCAGAGGGTTTTACAATAACCATTAAAAGAATAAGAAGAACCGAACAACTGACTGTTTTTGAAATACCTGTCTTCATGGTCATTTAGATGAATATGTTTACTAAATACAATTTCCTGATCACGGTGATGCAAGCTATTTAAAATGATTTTAAAAAGGATTCCGACAGGTAGAAATTTAACTTTATTTAATGATTATTAAAGGTGCCTTTCGGCTCCTGGCGTTCTTTGTAATTCGCACTTCCTGGGCAATCCGACTTCGCTGTAATTCATTATCATTAATAACAATCAATTTAAATTGAATTACTACTAATTACAGCCCGCTTGCTTTTTGTTTTTGGTATGGCTTTATATTAGCTTTAGTTGAAGGAATATGGATATGATTCCTATTACAATGATGGACCAAAATTTAAAAAAAATGAACTTCCCTGCCGTCGTACGAAGTACATCGATCTTACAATGAGTGCTACCGGGATATTGAATAAATACAAAGTTATAAACTGAAGCTTTTCTGAATGCCTGAATATTTCCTGTGCCGGGAACTTACAGGTCGAGAATTATTCCCACGGGGCAATGATCAGAGCCGGCTATGTCCTCCCGTATGAAAGCATCTTTAACCGAACCCAGGAAGTATCTGCTTACCAGGAAGTAATCTATTCTCCAGCCTATGTTCTTTGACCGTGCTCCGGCCCTGTAACTCCACCAGGTATATCTCCCCGTCTGGCCGGGATAGAAATGCCGGAATGTATCTGTAAAGCCGTTTGAGGTGAGCCTGTTCATTCCGTCTATTTCTTCCTGCATATAGCCGGCAGCCTTGTTGTAGTTTTCTTTTGGCCGTGCAAGGTCTATCTCCGTATGAGCCACATTGAGATCGCCACATACGATAACCGGTTTTGTCTGTTCAAGGGTTTTCAGGTAACTGAAAAATGCCAGATCCCATTTCTGCCTGTAGCCCAGCCTCAGAAGCTCTGCCCCTGAATTGGGAACATATACGTTCACCAGAAAGAAGGATCCGTAATCAAGACATAACACGCGTCCTTCCGAATCATGTTCTTCAATTCCGATACCTCTTGTAACACTAAGAGGTTCTTTTTTTGTCAGGACTGCTGTTCCCGAGTAACCAGGCCGGAAAGCGGAACTGGAAAATAAGCTGTAACCATTAACGGTTTGAAGCGTTTCAGCTACCTGGTGGTCCTGTGCTTTTGTTTCCTGAAGGCAAATTATGTCAGGTGCCAGAACTTCCAGGTCGGTGAAAAAAGATTTCTTTGCTATGGCCCGGATTCCGTTTACATTCCATGATATCAGTTTCATACTTTCATTTGAGGGTAAGATGTAAAAATAGTAACTATGATTAATAACAGACAATGATCACTTATAATTTTATCAGGGATACAGATCCTTAATTGAATAATTTATTTCTTCTGTTTGCCGGCAGAGGTGCAACAAATTAGCCACATAACCGTCTTTTTCCTGACAGTTTATTTCAAATAAACCTAACCGGACATGATATTCAATTTTTTGGTAAGCACACTCCGCAATATCAGAAAGCAGAGCGGATATGTATTGCTTAATATGGGAGGTCTCATAACAGGTATCACAAGCTTTCTGTTCATAACCCTTTATGTTGTAAATGAATTGAGCTATGACCGCTTTCATTCCAATCATGAGAATATCTACAGGATAAAGATAATCGGGCGAATGGCAGGAAGTGAACTGAACCAGGCCATCACTGCCGCCCCTATGGCACAGGCAATGCTGAATGATTATCCTGAAATAGCAAAGGCAACAAGAGTGAGAGGGATGGGTGCCTGGCTTATAGGTTACGGAGAGAATAAATTCAATGAAGAAGGTGTGCTCTTTGCCGACTCCACCTTCTTCGATGTCTTTGATTTCAGGCTTTTAAGGGGAGATCCCCGGACAGCTCTCGTAAGACCAAGGTCAATGGTCATGACTGAGGCATATGCCAGGAAATATTTCGGTGACACAGACCCCATGGGACAGAGGGTGACAGTGGAATCTGACACGGTTTTATATACGGTAACCGGTGTTGTTGAGGATGTTCCGGATAATTCACACATGAAATTTGATATACTGGCTTCAATGAGCACCTACCCTCAGCAGGCCAACAGCCAGTTCTGGATATCACATAATTTTTACACATATATTGTTGTCAGTGAAGGGACACAGAAGGATGTGCTTCAGGCAAAATTGCAGGATATAGTGATCAAATATGTCGGGCCCCAGCTGCAGGAGGCACTGGGGATCACTATTGCCGATTTCAGGAATGCCGGGAATGACTTCAGCTACATCCTCGAGCCACTTAAGGATATTCACCTGAAAGGCGCAACTCAGTATGTCCTTGAGCCTCCGGGATCACTCAGCACGGTATATATATTTGCAGTAATAGCCTTCCTGATACTGATAGTCGCCATAATCAACTATGTCAACCTGGCAACAGCAAAGTCGGCAGGACGGGCAAAGGAAGTAGGGGTGAAGAAAGTCTCAGGAGCAAGCAAGGCTGGACTTATCTCCCAGTTTCTGGGTGAATCGGTAATCATTGCAATAATGGCAGGCATTATTTCAATTCTCCTTGTTTTTGCTCTCACACCATCGTTCAACCAGCTAATAGGCAAAACCCTGTCGGTAGGATTGGCCGGTTTCAATGGTTTTGTTTTTATAGTTATCCTTATCCTCTTTGTAGGGCTGGCAGCAGGTTTTTATCCGGCTTTCGTCCTGGCTTCATTCAATCCGGTTGATGTACTTAAAGGTACTCTGAGTCCGGGGTCCATGTCTAAAAGACTCAGGGGCATTCTGGTGGTCTTCCAGTTTGCAGTATCTATAGTTATTATAATCGGATCAATGGTTGTTTATCGCCAGCTGAACTATATTACCAGGAAAGACCTGGGCTTTGACAAGGATAACCTGATCGTCATCAGAAGGTCAGACTCGTTCTGGAGGCAGAGAGAGACATTCCGCGACCAGATCTTACAGATCGAGGGAGTTGTTAATGCCGGTTTCTCAAGACAGGTCCCCGGGATGGATTACAGCTACAATGCCTTTTTCCGGGATGATGATCCTCAAAAAAACACATACCTGTTGCAGCAGGCATGGGTAAGTTTTGATTACCCGCAGACCCTGGGCGTGAGGCTGGCCAGCGGCCGTTTCTTTTCAAGGGAGTACGGAACTGACTCCACATCTGTAATGATAAATGAAGCTGCGGTCAGACTGCTTGGGCTCAAAGAGCCTGTTGTCGGACAGTATATCCAGCAACCCCAGGGACCCGGTCAGTTCAGAAGATATCAGATTATCGGAGTGATGAAGGATTTTAATATCACATCGGTACATAAATCGATTGACCCGGTATGTTTTTCCATTCTTTATCCCGGGGGAGGCGACCAGTTTGCCACTGTAAGACTTTCCGGTAACAATATACCCGCAAGCATAACAGCTATTGAAGAGACCTGGAAGAAGTTTTCACCCAATCAGCCCTTTCAGTATGAGTTCTTTACCGACTCCTGGGCAAATCTCTATTCTTCCGAGATGAAAACAGGAAAGATATTTGTCCTGTTTTCTTTCCTCGCAATCTTCATAGCCTGCATAGGCCTGATTGGTCTTGTAACATTCATGACAAATAAAAGAACCAGGGAAATAGGGATAAGAAAAACTTACGGGGCTTCAATACCTGTTGTACTCAACCTTCTGGTAAAAGAGGTTTTAATTCTGATATGTATTTCATCACTTCTGGCATGGCCCACGGCATTCTTCGGATCAAGATACTGGCTTACCGGTTTTGCCGATAAAGCATCCATAAGTCTCCTGGTATATGTCGTGGCCACTGCGGCAGTCCTTATAATTGGATTCCTGGCAGTGAGTTACCAGACCATTAAAGCAGCAAACTATAGTCCGGCAAATGCACTGAGGATTGAATAGGCAGGCCTGATAAAGACCAAGGCGTCTCATAAGCCCTGAATTCTCTATCCCCTGCCTTCCCGATAAATCGGGACAAGCTCTAAAGGATGTGATTTGATTATCAGATGATTATAAATATCCCATTTTGTCAGCAAGAAAGGTTAACAGCAGAGTCAGGGTGAAGGATATTAAAGGAGCTATCAACCACATTATGAAGAAGCTTTTTACTTCTATTTTTTTAAAAATATTCCTGGCCCCGAGCCTGGCAACCCCAATACCCATTATCGCTGAAACGTTAAGTTGAACCAGCGATGAAGGAATTCCTTTACTGATTGAGGCAAACAACAATAAACTTGCTGAAACAAAGGCGATTATTACTGCATCAACCTTACCAAACAACACTATTTCCTTGCCGGTATTTTTTAAAATCTTTTTACCGAAAGCATAACTTCCTATCGCAAAACCGGGAGCTATCAGCAATGTTGAGATAACCATGATGAGAAAAAAATCTTTTTCGCCTGAGATATTCAGTTCATTAATTGTCATGGATGCTATTGGTCCGGAGGCATTGGCTACGTTATTTGAACCGATTGAAAAAGCTACGTACAGAGACATTAACAGAATTACATAATCCCAGACCGGATTCAGGCCGACATCCTGTACCAGGGATAATGTCGACTTATTCTTTTTCATGGGCCGGTAAATATAAAGTCCTATTAAGTAGCTTAAGATGAATGATATAACAGGTAAAACAAACCATGCTGGGATGATCTCACGAAAAAGTTTTCCTGATTCCAGCGCTCCAAAATAAATTGCAGGTGCAACAACAGCCGTTACTGTAGACTGGCTGGTGGATTGAGGGATTCCGGCAATATTTGCAAGCAGAAGAGAAACAGAAACAGAGAAAAGAATTATTGAAACCAGTACGGGTGACATTAATGCCGGATCTAAGATCTCTTTCCCTACGGTGCTTGCAGTACTATTTCCCGCGATAATTGCTCCAAGAAAAACCATCATTCCAAATAGCCCCGGAATAAGGCTTTTCCGGATAATATTTGCTCCGTAAGCAGCTGAGAATGAAGGCCCGGTTCCGCTTCCTCCCATATTGACTGCCAGGAACATAGCTATAATAAAGGGGATCAGTAAATGCTTTATTAATGGAGGGATCATAAAAATATCAGCGAAACCGTCAATTCAATCCTGAAAAGTAAATTACCTTTGGGTAGCCTGTCTTCGGGCCTGTCCGGGAAATACCGCAAGGCTCTCATGACCTGAAGCATCGACTGACTGTACTGCAAAGAAATAGTTGTCTTTGGAATAAGGAAGAGTGACTTCTGTCCCGGTAACGAAGATTTTCTTTTCCCAGAGCGGCTGCCATGTCTCCCTCATAAGGATAAAATAACCAGCCGGTTTTTGTCCCGCAGCCGGAGCTTCCCATCGAAGGGTGGTTTTATTTGTCAGTCCGCCGGCAACTATTCCGCAGTTGACGGGACAGTCAGGAGCAAGTGCCAGGTTAGCTATTGTCGCAAGGTTGATACCGGCATTTTTTCTTACATATTCATAATCGACATATTCAGGAAGGTCTCCTTCCTGAACGCCGTCTGACAGTGCTGGTATCTTATGTGTCCTGTTGTAGTTTTCGTTGAATTCACATATCCTGACAGCAGTGAAGCCCTGTTCACAGAACGGAGAATGATCGCCTCCCCTGCCGAACCTGTCATTTCTGAAAACCAGGGTAACAGTAAGCTGATCTACGTACCTTTCTCCGATCTCCTTGATATAGCGTGCCAGCTGTCGTGCTTTTCCGTCATTTTCTCCGGAAGTGTACTTTCTGAGCGCTGCCATTCGTTCGGTCTCATAGGCAGGAACTCCCTCGCTGAATACTCTTACACGCATATTATCGTTAAGAAGGGTCTCGTTTGAACTGCTGTTCCCGATCATGTCGTTGTTAAGCATTGCAACAATATTCCAGTTTTCCTTTTTTGCCAGTTCTGCCATATGCCTGGCTCCGTAAAGACCATGTTCTTCTCCCGACAGAGCCATAAAAACAATAGTTGCCGGGAACTTTTCCGGCGACATGATCCTCAGCAGTTCAAGGATGGCTGCAATACCCGATCCGTCATCATCGGCTCCGGGAGCGTAGCTTGTTGAATCGTTATCGAGCTGTACCCTTGAATCGAAGTGTGCACTTATAATGATCTTCCTGTCGTCGCTGCTGTCAGTACCCTTTAGTGTAGCCACAACGTTTTTAAGGACTACCGGCCTTGAGATTCTCTGACCTTGTCTACCTACAGAATATTCCTCGAATTTCACCGAGAGCCTGCCTCCGGAAGCAGGGATATTCTTTTCCATTTCTGATTTTATCCAGTTCCATGCGGCGCCTATCCCGCGTACAGGATCAGTTTGTGTGCTAAGATTGTGGCGCGTGTGAAATCCGGCCAGCGTTCTAACGTACTTTTCAATATTTTCTGCGGATATCTCGGTTACCATCCTTGTGATATCCGGATCACGGGTGATTATTGTTTGTGCTCTGGCGGGAAACAGAATTAATAATAAAATGAGATGAAAAACCAGCTTCTTCATATGAATTGCATATTAATAAAATGACTTGTCGTGCCTGATAAAGGAATTAATTATTGCCATTGTTTTTCCTTTCCTGGTACAGTTCTGTAAGTTTAATAAAATTTTACTTCACCGCAATTATCACACGGCAAAACCTTAATCCTGCCCGGGAGATGCAGGAGCAAAAGCAACACTTAAAAAATGGATCATATATTCTGGAAATTGTATCTTTCCGGCTTATTAAAAACCGTTATTGTGGACAGATCAGAAGAAACCGGGAAATTTACAAAAGGAGAGGAGCTGGCAAATGCCATTTCTCATCTCACGGGAGCACTGCTCGGAGTTGCAGCTCTTGTATTGATGGTTGTGTTTTCAGCAAAGAACGGGACTGCCTGGCATATTGTATCGACCGCTGTGTTTGGAGCCACTCTGGTAATTCTGTACTTATCGTCGATGTTTACACACTGGCTCCCGCAGGGCCGTACCAAGGAGTTTTTCTTCACGATGGACCAGATAGCTATATTTATGCTGATAGCGGGGACATACACTCCCATCGCCCTAATCACACTGCATGGGCCCTTCGGATGGGTTATCTTCGGAACAGAGTGGGGACTGGCAGTAACGGGGATAGTTATCAAGCTCCTACGGCCGGTTAAATATGCTGCGGGTGTTAGTGCTTTCTATATTATTCTTTATGCATCGATGGGATGGCTCGTATTAATTGCCCTGGTGCCTTTAATCAGGATTCTGCCGGTGATGGGATGGATGTGGATACTTATTGGCGGTTTCTTTTACTCATTCGGTATCTATTTTTTCAGGGTGGCAAGGTTCAGATATGCGCATCTTGTCTGGCATCTTATGGTCCTGGCAGGAAGCATATCTCATTTCATCGCAGTTTTCTTTTACGTAATAGATATAGCCCTTCCTGAATAGTATTGAAACTTTCAGAACAGATCCTACCCGGATCATTTTGCGTATTATATCCATCTGTTATGATATATGCAGGAACCATCAACCTTATTTATGCAGAATTGTCATTTTTCTACAGGACAACTTTTTTAAATCAGTCCCACACAAAACGCCAGCTACCATCGGGCTGTCTTTTCCATACTGTATGGAAATAACCCTGTGATCCGGTCACATTGCCGGCACTGTCAGGTATCCTCAGGGTATATTTCCCCCATGTGTATGCAAGTTCACCGGAAACATCAATGAAATCCGGAGCCCAGAGCAATTTCGTTCCGGGCTTCAGGTGCTGGCTGTAATACTCACGTATTGCCTCTTTTCCCCTGATAAGCTTCCCGCCGCGAAGTATCACGGCGCTGTCGGCTGCAAAGTGGTAAAAGGCTTCAGCGACACCTTTTTCATCGGCCATACCTGCAAATTCATGCTCAGTGGCAAGAATTTCCCGGCTGTCATTAGTGCTTTTCACAGAACAGGAATTCAGGATCAGGAAGACCACCATTAACATTGAAACAAAACCTGTATTTTTCATTTACCTTCATTGATTATGGTTTTTGTTTTATTCAATCCAGAGCCCGTTATCTCCCGGCCATGTGGTTTCTGTATGTGATATTTCTTGTGGTAAGTGGTGAAAAGAGGAGGATCATGGGAGTGAATGTAGTTTTTCAATCAGAATTCCTGTGGGTTTTCATGCTTAATGAATGTCTTGTCCTGAAGTTCACTGAACGCCAGATCAAGTTCTTCCTGCGTATTCATCACTATGGGTCCGCCCCAGGCAACAGGTTCTTTCAGCGGTTTTGCAGCTAAAAGCAGAAACCTTGCACCCTCATTACCTGCTTTGACTTTTACTTCATCGGATATGGTCTCGTCAGATGATGATGCTGTCATCAGCATCGCACAGGCTTTCTCTTCAAAGTTTGTCAATGTTTCATCTGCAGACAATGTACCGTCGACCAGGTAAAGGAACAGGGTCTGGTCATTGGGGGTTTCCCTGTAACTCCATGTACACCCGGGCTCAAGTTCAATATCCAGGTACTGAACACCTACGTATTCTCCCTTTACAGCCCCTCGTCTGTCCTTATAGAAACCCGAAAGTACTCTTACCTTAGCATTTTCCTCGGTGACTACTGCCACATGTTCCTTCCTGATATCACGATATGCCGGCCGTGTCATTTTATCCTTTGCCGGCAGGTTCACCCAGAGCTGGCAGCCAAGCATTCTTTCCGATTCCACTGGCATTTCCTGGTGAATAATTCCCGATCCGGCTGTCATCCACTGGCACTGCAGATCACCTATTATACCCTTATTACCGAGGCTGTCTCCGTGCTCAATCTGGCCCCTGAGAAGGTAGGTTACTGTTTCAATACCCCGGTGCGGGTGCCAGGGAAATCCTTTGATGTAATCGACGGGATCAACTGAATCGAACCCGTCCAGCATCAGAAAAGGATCAAAATCCCTGATTGTCCGGTATCCCAGGACCCTGCGCAAACGAACCCCGGCCCCGTCAATGGCATTCTGACCACGAACAGTCTGAGTTAATTTCCTTCTTGCCATAGTACCTGCTTATTGATTACCATGTAATTATACTCAAAAATTTGTTTACTGCGATCTTCTTTTCCTCATTTTAACCTGTCTCATTATTTTACAGCAATTAAGGTTCTTCCAGGCTCTTCCTTCAGTAACAATCTCTTTAATTAACAGATCATTGCAGTTTTGGGTTTATTTTTAATGACTATCGGCAATTAAGCATAATGAACTATTGATTTTGATTTCTTTGGACTCCGCTTCGCTCCGGTTCTTCGTTTACCCCGTCCCCAGGGGGAGCGAAGAACCGGGCTCCCCCTGGGCGGGACGAACACGGATAAGCAAAAATCAATTTACCCCCCCTGGGGTAGGGGTAAATAAATTGATTTCATTGCAAATTGTAAATATTGATACTTCATTACCGATAGTCATTTTATTTTTTAATCTTTATTGTGGACAGAAATGCAAATTGTCTTTCTGTTTCGGGTGAAATATTTAAATTTAAAGTCGGCAAGTTGTTACTGAAAGTATAGATATCCGATGTAGCCATTCTTACCTGCATACCATTATTACAGGGCCTTTATCGTATATATGAGAAGAACAGAATGAAACCTGTCAGAAAAAATAAAAATCCGGAAAATCTGCAATCGATTCCGGGTATCGGAAGGAGTATTGCTGAAGATCTTCACAGTATCGGAGTTCATCATGTAAATGATCTGAAAGGGCAGGATCCGGAGGCGTTATTTTCTGCCCTGTGTACAGAACACAACGCTAAAATCGACCGCTGTGTGTTGTATACCTTTCGTTGCGCCGTTTATTATGCAGAAAATGAAGAGCATGATCCTGAACTTTTAAAATGGTGGAACTGGAAAGACCGTAAAATTATCGTCTCAAAAAGAAAGTAATAATCAATAAAATTTATATTATGATGACAAAAAAATCGCTGACATTATGGCTAATAAGCCTTGTTCTGCTGGCGGCATCCTGTACTGACACACCCACCCTGACAGATATTCCCCGTCTGCAGGACCGTGACGGGATGAAAAAACTTATAGTGGATGGCCGTCCTTTCATCTGTGTTGGCGGAGAAGTATCCAATACCGCATCTTCCGATTCGGTAACAATGAAAAGAACTATCGGGCGGCTGGCAGAAGCAAATCTTAACACCATCCTGACTGTTGTTTCATGGGACCTTTTTGAGCCTGTTGAGGGAAAGTTTGATTTTTCCTGGATAGATTATCAAATAGAAGCTGCACGCGAAAATGATGTCAGGCTGATCCTTCTTTGGTTTGCAAGCTGGAAAAACGGACTTTCCCATTTTGTGCCGGAGTGGGTGAAAGCTGACCAGGAACGTTTTCCGCGTGTGGTGAATGCCGACGGAAATACTCTTGAAATACTATCAACCCTCAGCACAGCAAACCGCGATGCTGATGCCAGGGCCTTTGCAGCCTTCATGAAACATATTCGTGAAGTTGATTCAAAAGAACACACTGTTATCGCCATACAGGTGCAGAATGAACCGGGCTTGCTGGGAAGCACCCGCGACTTTTGCGATGCAGCCAATAAGGCTTTTTCCGGTCCTGTGCCTGAAGAACTTATTGATTACCTGGTGGAGAACGAAGGAAACCTGTTGCCGGAGTTGAAAAAGATATGGCAGATGGCGGGCAGCAAAACCAGCGGAACCTGGGAAGAAGTGTTCGGCAAGAATGTTCCGCGGCCTGCAGATAATCCGCCGGTGCCAAACAGTCCTGACCGTCAGCTTCGTCCTGCAGATGCCGAACTGCTGACCCACACCGATGAGATCTTTATGGCATGGAACTACTCACAGTATATTGGTTATATAGCAGCACAGGGCAAGAAGGAGTATCCGCTGCCGATGTTTGTGAATACATGGATCGTACAACCTAATGACCTTGGTCCGGGTGATTACCCGAGCGGCGGTCCGGAACCGCTCGTTCATGACATCTGGAGGGCCGGTGCACCGGCAATCGACATACTGGCTCCTGATATTTACCTGCCCCAATATGAAGAGATTATCAGGGCTTTCGCCCGTAACGGCAACCCTGCTTTTAATCCTGAAACCAGGATGGATGCAAATTTATGCTGGAAAGCTTTCACAGAACTGGATGTTCTTTGCTATTCCCCTTTCGGTATCGATAATCTGGATCCTCAGGGATCGTTTGCCCGGGCATATGGTTTCATAGGAGACCTTTCGGGCGCTATAGCGGAGGCTCAGGGCAGGAAAGATGCCATCAGGCTTATCATTCCGGAGCCGGGAGAGCATCCGGGCAGGGTTGAGATGGGCGGCTATATATTTGATTTTGCTGTCAGCCCGGTGCGGCGCGGCATTGCAGTTACGGGACCGTCGCCTTCAGCTGACACTGCTGCCATCAGATCAGGTAGAGGCAGTTCTCTGACACTGTCATTTCTGGAAGATCCTTTCGTGCTGATTATAAACACAGATCCGAATGAGTATTACTTTGCAACAAACAGCAACTATTCTTTCCGGGTGTCGCCAGCTTCAGGAGGAGGCATTGCCGCCCCGGCAAGTATCGATCAGGGAGCCTTCGTCAACGGTAAGTGGATGATGTCGAGGAGACTTAATGGTGATGACCTCATGCGGGGTGGTTATGACCTGTCTGGTGCTGCAGCAAATAACCAGGCAGGAACCCTGATACCATTGCGCAGAGGACGTGGTTTTTCTCCGGGTGAAGCAGGCCAGCCGGTTCCACCAACAGTTACAAAAATAAGGTTCTACAGGTACAATTGAATTATACTGGGGACTGTTCCGGAGCTTAAACAGTGGAAAGTATGCTGGTACCAGAGAACGGGGAAAAATTTATCAAAGGGGTTGAAAGTCTCATCAATCCCATGGAAGTCAGCGATATACTGTTCTTCCAGAAACTTAAAAGAATGTTGCCTGCAGGGATTATGAGGACCTTGTTGTACAGGGCTTCAAAAAAAACTCCCTACATAGGTTTTGCAATAGATCCTTACAGCCTTTTTTTGTTTTTCAGGATCAGGGATATTGATTATGCCAGATCACTGCTGACAGACAGGTATGAACTGGGAAAGCCGATGACCTTGACCAACTTTAGCCGGTATACACTGACCACCATTCGCCAGATATAAGTTACTGTTAATATGTATCTTATGTTTTTGAGTAAATTACTGGCCAAATGTGGTCAAGCCTTCCGGCTTTTGCAGTCAAATACTGCCACTGCCACAGCAATTGCCAGCCAACTAATCAAACCTTGCTATTATTTCATTGGAATTGACTTCACCCAGTCATAAATGGCACAATAAAATTGGATTAAACAAAAGTGACCATTTCACTAGGTTGAATATCCTAAAAGAGAAATTAGTTAAGTAGAATGGGAATTGTTTACTCAAATTTCCTTATTGCTTTCAGCAATTCCTTTTCAATCGGTTTTTCGCTAATCAGATGTCCGGCTTCTTCGACAGTGTAACATTGTACAAGTTCTGCATCCTGATATCAATATTGGAAATAATATCAGCACAATCTTTCAGTTCTTTTGTAACACTTTCCGGCTTCCCACTGGTCAGCTTATATGACAGTTCATGTTCAAGTGAAGCCCATAAATCCATTGCGATCGTTCTTATCTGGACTTCAACTTTCACAAGTTCAGTGCTTTCTGACAAAAATACAGGAACAGTTACAATAAGGTGGAGACTCCTGTAGCCGTTTCTTTTTGGTTCCTTTATATAATCAGATCTGCGGATAACCTCAATATCATCCTGGGAAGTAAGCAGATCGGCTATGAGGTAGACATCATCAATATATGAACAAATTACCCGGACACCAGCTATATCAGTAAGATTTTCCCTGGCAGATTCAACACTGAGTTCAAAGCCCCGTTGCGACAGCTTCCTGATAATGCTTCTTGGAGTTTTCACCCTAGCCTTTATTATATGTATCGGATTGCGATCTTTCACATGTTTAAATTCCTCATTAAGGTTTTCAAGCTTGGTTGTAATTTCCCTGGTGGCTGAAGAATAAAGATTCTCAGCAATAATAAGAGAATTAATAACGCCAATAATTTCTTTGGATAATTTCTTGTCTGATAATCCGTCAAGAAAATAGAAAGCTTTGGTTAAATCAATCCTGGCCATTTCTTATATAGATTTTATTAATGAATTCGTATTTCTGATTTTTTGTTTTACAGTTGAGATTAAGTGTCCTAAAATTACTGGTTTATGCTCCCATATAAAACAAAAGTTAATAAATACTTTTCACAATACTCAATTTTAAGAAGATCCAGCCAGAGGCCAATATTTATACACTCAAAGAAATTTAAAATGAACCGGAGATTGGAAAGAGCAAGAGTGGATGCTGAATAGTATCATTTTGCTAACCCGAAGCAAGAAAGAGATTTCATTCGATGTCTAAAGGATTAGATTGCCGGGTCCAGATTGCCATATTCGGAATAATCCTGAAGTCCCTTCATTGCGGTAAATCTGCTGGGTGAAACCGCCTTCCATTTAAGTCTCATAATGTAAAAAATTTTATTTTCTGCCGTAAAACACAAAAATTGATGGACGAGTTCAGAGGTCAGTTGAAAGTGGTCAGTTTGTCTGGCTTTTGCAATAACCTTTTTGCGTTAATTCAATTGATCTGAATGTATTATATTTTTCCTGGTCAAATGGATAATCCCAACATCCAAGTGTATGATACATTTCACCACCGAAACCTGACTTGAATCTGAACAACCCGTACAATGGGTGATCAGGATCGGATGCAGGAGCAACACCGAACATATCATATTCATTGTAACCCATCTCTTTCGCAATATTCATGGCTTTCCACTGCAGGGCATAACTTGCCATCATGTTCCTGTTTTCCGATGATGAAGCTCCATAAAGGTATGTTCCACGGTTCCCTGAAAGCACGAGAAACATTGAAGCAAGTGGTTTGCTGTCGGTTTCTGCGATAAGCAGGATCACCTCTGCAGGCGACTGGGTGTTGGTTGCGTCAACACTCAGTATGTTCCTGAAATAATCAATTCCGTGAAGATGAAGACGATTTCTTGAAGAAGTTTCAGAGTACAATCTGTACCAGGTATCCAGCTCATTAATTCCTGCAATGCGTACTTTCACCCCTTTCTTTTCCGAAAGGCTGATATTATATCTTGTTTTCTTTTTCATTGATCTCAGAAGATCATCATTGCTTTTCTTAAGATCAATAAAAATGGTGTTTGATGGCAGTATGTTAGAAAATGTTTTTCTGAAATTCCAATTGATCGTGCTGAAGTTGAATCGTATTTCCTGAACTGAATTTTCAGGTGGTCCCATCCATCTTCCGTCAGAAGTGAAAAAATCAGGTTCATTAGCCCAATATGATTCCCAGACCAGATCAAACCTCACCATTATACAGTCTTTTGGAAGAAATGATCTCAGACTCTCCGCCAGTTCTTCCAGGAATATTCCCTGTTTTTGTTCCTCCGGCTCAATTTCAGGCCCGTACGGGACGTACGCAATCGAGTTGTTGTTATCTATTTTCCTTATTACAATCAGCACATCTCCCTTTACATTGCAATTATCACCGGGATCAGGTACGATCTCATTTTTCCTGACATTAAAATCAATTGCAGCTGTCTTCAGGCCTGATTTCCTTTTTACTTCCGACCAGAAAGCGGTTTGCTGTACTATAGGTGTTTTATAGACATCATCAATATTCTTCTTATATACTCCTGTGATCATAATTTAAATCTGAATTAGTTTTAAAAGGCCTGATCATATTTTCAGGCATTAATATCTGATCAAGCTTTTCTCTGGATAAAAGACCTTTAGTAAGCACCAGTGAATAAATACTCCCGTTGCTTTCAAGAGCCTCCCTGGCCAGTTCATTCAGAGTGTCATAGCCAATCCATGGAACCAGTGCAGTTATCAATCCAATACTGTTCATTACCAGGTTTCTGCAACGTTCTTCATTTGCAGTAATTCCATCTATGCACCTGTATTTAAGGGTATTCATTCCATTTATAAGCATCTCAATCGATTCAAATATGCTTTGAACAATAACCGGCTCAAAAACATTCAGCTCCAGTTGCCCGGCTTCAGAAGCAATTGTAACCGTTAGATCATTCCCGATAACCTTAAAGGCTACCTGATTGACTACTTCGGGAATAACAGGATTAACTTTCCCAGGCATAATGGATGATCCTGGCTGCATGGGCGGCAGATTAATTTCATTGATCCCGGTTCTGGGACCGGAGGAAAGCAACCTCAGATCATTGCAGATCTTCGATAGTTTTATAGCCAATCGTTTTACTGCTGATGAATACATTACAAACGCTCCTGTATCCTGTGTCGCTTCCACTAAATTTGAGGCTAGGACCAAATCAAGACCTGTGATCCTTCTTAAATGACTTATTACTTTTTCCGAATACCCGGGCTCTGAATTTATACCGGTTCCAATTGCTGTTGCTCCCATGTTGACCTCAAGGAATAGTCTGGCATTCTGATCCAGCCTTTCAACTTCTTCTTCCAGAGTGATTGCATACGCCTCAAATTCCTGCCCAAGTGTCATCGGAACGGCATCCTGCAGTTGTGTCCTTCCCATCTTTATTATGCGAGAAAATTCCTTGCCTTTTTTGTTGAAAGAATCCAGTAATGTTCTGAGAACGGAAACAATTTTTTTATTTGAGTTGTAAAGGGCTATTTTGATTGCAGTGGGATATGCATCATTTGTTGATTGAGACAAGTTTACATGATTATTCGGGTGACAATGAGCATATTCCCCTTTTTTATGACCCAGGATTTCCAATGCAATGTTTGCGATCACTTCATTAGTATTCATATTTGTCGAGGTTCCGGCTCCACCCTGTATCATATCGACAACAAACTGGTTGTGGTATTTTCCGTTTTGCAGTTCATGACAGGCGAGAACTATTGCATCTTTTATATTATTGTGTAGCAAACCAAGCTCAAAATTTGCCTCAGCGGCAGCTTGCTTTACCATTGATAAAGCTTCAATCATTGCAGGAAAGAAGTTCAGGGTAATCCCGGAAATATTAAAGTTTTCCGCAGCTCTTAATGTCTGTACGCCATAATATGCCTCATGAGGAATTTCACGTTCGCCAAGAAGATCATGTTCGAGCCTTGTCCTCCCTGATTCATACTGATTGGATAGGTTTAACACACGGTTATTTACATTGCGCATCCTTCTTGAAATAATCCGGGTTATATTAGACAAGATTTTCAGGGTAGTTTCAGGATTGTAATTGAAAATCTTCCTGTTAACAACAAATAGTGTGGTCTTCTCCCGCACTATTGCGGATGTTGTATGAGGAGAATTACTGTCCCAGATCCCTTCACCAAGAAAATCACCTCTGCTGAATAAAGCCAGTCTGACTTTAATCCCGAAGGAATTATACTTCCAAAGCTCAACTTCTCCATTATAAATGATGAAAATAGCTTCCCTTGGACTATTTTCATGAAACAGTACTTCACCAGGGCTGCAGTATCTCTCTCTAATAATTTTAACTACCCTGTTTAACTCCATATTATTTAATCCACTGAAGAGTTCTATTCCTTTCAGGAATTGGATAATTGTGTTTTTGTCCATAACTGAAATATATTATTTACACATAATTTTAATTATTATGAGATTATACCTAGGCCACTTTTACATGCAAACATCGTTAAAAGTCACCTGGTGCAAAACTATTAAATGACTTAGTGTCAGATCATTTTATAAATCTAATTCCCTTTTATGTTCGGCAATTCTCTTGAACAGTTTTTCTATCACTTCATCGGTATCAAATCTATGTCTATATATTTTTACTAGCAGATTATTAAGCTTATTGATTAATTCACTTTGCTCAAGGATAAGACTTCTATACTTTTCTGTCAGGATTTCAGCATATTCCTTGCAAACCAGATCATGATACTTATTCCTACTATGCTCGCTCAATGCATCCCAGTCGAGATGCACGTGCCTTTGTGTTATCCTGTTTTTACATTCTTTCAGGATTGTATCTTTTGTATTCATGTTAATGTTTATTTATCCTATTTAATACCTTTTCGGGTCTAATTATCTCGTACAATTCTTTAGCTTTATTGGTCTCTGAATATTAAAAATTTTACTTTCGACATTTTAACGGAACGTCTTTTGCCAAATATTGTCATTACATTCAGATATTTGACGCCTTGCCTGATAAAAATATCAGTAACAATACCTCTGTAAATACTGCCATCTTCTGTCCACCTGACCATTGCATTCAATATATTATCATGGTATTCAGATTTTAATCTCAAATTGTCGTTATTTTCCACGGGAATTTCTTTTATTACGTTGATTTACCAGGAGAAAAACACTTTAGAACATCTTAGCTTTTTTTCAGTATTATTTTTTGTATGATCGTTAAATCAGGACAAGTAAGGCAGCTTGGGATTTGATTGTAATAATTGCTGACAACATAGCATACCCTTTAATTCTGATTGAATGTTTACAGATCAAAATCACCTGCTGCTTCTGGTTGATAAATAATTTCGTCAATCCGTAATTTAGTCAGACCAGAAGGAACAATCCATTCTATTTCGTCAGATACTCTGTACCCGATTAAAGCTGTGGCGACAGGAGAAAAAATGGAGATCTTGTTTTCTTTTATATTTGCCTGATCAGGATATACTATAGTAAATTTTAATGTCTTATTCGTATTCATAAAACTGATTTTAACAATAGAGTTCATAGTTACCACATCCTCCGGGATTTCATTTGGTTCGACAACTTTTGCAGAGTTTAATTCATTCAGAAGATTTTCAGCTTCATTTACACCGATTGTATTCATCAACCTGGCATCGTGTATACATTTATGGATTCTGGAAAAATCCAGTTTACTCAATATTATTCTCTTCATAATTTCAATTTTATAGTGATAAGATTTTTTTCTAATACTAACTATTATAATGATTTATCTTAAATCAGGAATAATTAAGCATCATTCCGGACTTCTATCAACTTGTTTTAATTGTTGCAGTTTAACAGTAAGATAAGTCCCGCAAAAACATCCAATGATTATAGGTATTGCATTCCAATGGTTCCTGATGATCTCTATTGTACCGAAAAGTGACATACCCATTATAATTGATGAAGTAATTGCTGACTTAAATGCTTTTGATTCTGTCAGGGCAAGTATATAATGAGCATATAGCATGTCAAGCACAAGGTAGAATACAAATAATATTATGTATGTAAGTATCATCCGTTTTTCAAGAATCTTTAATTACTGACGTCCATCTGAGATCAATCACCCAGAGGTCAAAATGGAAAATCAGCGATCGATTCTGGTTGGTATAGTATTTTTTCGATCCGTATTTTAGTTACTCCGGATGGTTCCTCCAGTTTTATTTCATCGTTCATCTTTTGTCCGAGTATAGCTGAAAAAAGAGGTGAAAAAATGGAGTATCTGTTTTTTCTGTGATTCTCCTGATCCGGATAAACTATTTGACAAATGACATATTTTTCACTATCCATGAATTTTAATTCAACAATTGAATTCATTGTCACAATATCGTCAGGAATATTTATTGGTTCGACTATTTCAGCGTGTTGTATTTTTTTAATCAGATTTGCCATCTCTGAATTATTTATTGAATTAGTAGATCTTGCTTTTTGAATACAACTTACAATTTTTAGAACATCAATTCTGGTTATAATAGTTTTGTCCATGATTCATCATTTTTAAGTAGAAAAACTGAAAATTTGGAACTGATTTAATGATATCCACTTGTTTATAGATCTGAACATTTGCATCAGAAAAATTTGTCTATTACACTAATCAATGTTTTGAATAACCAGCATGTCAGAATCCCCATGACCGTAACAAATCCAGCTAATAACAGAGTTATTAATGCCATTGGAGGATTTCTATGGTAATCCTGTATCATCTTTTTTATCAGTTCCTGTTTGTTGTCCATTATATTATCAGAAATAGTCGTTAAGACTTAATCATGCTCTTTTTAAATCAGCGGTTAATGAAGGCCGGATTTGTTTTTGTTCCCATAATTTTTTTCTTTTTTTAGAATAGGCAAGCTTTAATTTTACGGCGAGCATATTTATTAAAAGCCGCTCATGACCGGGCAGGTAGCAATACTCTTTAAGTTTTCCTAATCCCCGATCCGGTCTGTTATCGTTAACCATGAAATCTGTAAAGTGCCAGATAATGTCTTGAAGAACCTCAAGCTCGTCCAGCGAAAATGATATTTTTATCTTTTTTCTCACCTCTTTTTGTTATATGATTATTAAATAATTTATGTCAGGAGAAATACTTTTCTATTCTTCATCCTCATGATTATATCGATATTCATCCATTTCTTCATCATAAGAACTACCGTCCGGGTATAACCACAAGCCATCCGATACACAGATACTGCAATCTGCAGAAAGTATATCTTCATTTGTATAGAATTGAACAAAAAGTTCATCACAATCTTCCCTGTAATAAAGCCTGCCATTATACTCAATTGGGTATAATATGTCATTTTCAGATCTTTTTGTTTTTGCCATGCTCTTTGCCAAGAGTAATTCTGGTTAAAAGAGGGGTGCTTATTAATGCCCCCCTCTCTGCAAACCTAAAACCAATCGATAAAAACTATTAATTCTCAAAGCAACATCTTGCTTATCAGCTTAGCTTAATTAATATCAAGGACTTGCAATCAACAGTATTAATCTCTTATTTCCACAATTTTATTCTAATCACATTGCATTTGTCTGCCTTTGTGACCAGTGGTTACACGGGACCCCGGATGTATAAACATTAAAAGTATTTATATTCCGGCTGCATGTTTTTGAGCCGTGAAAATGATTATTACAGGAGAAACACAGTTTATTTTCAGGATTTGATGGACATTTGCTTTCATGAATTCGCATTTTTCCATGCTTTGTGTAGGTTTCATTACAGAATCCACATTTCCAGATATGTGACATTTTTAACCTCCTTTCTTTATTAAATTATAAGTCTTTTATCCAGGCTTTGAACACTTCTTTTTGCGCATTAGTCAGGTTCGTACCATAGAGATTAATATTATCATAATCGTCAAACAACCATCTGAAGAAATTAGGATTAGCCATAGACTTGTGCTTTATATAAGTGTGAATGTTATATGTCCTGCAATTCTTCTCTTCAGACTGATTCCGTTTGTTGACATAATTCATGTTTTTTAACAGAATCTTTATTGCATCTTTTCTTATCGCCTTCATGCCACGATGAATCATCACTTCGTGCGGTGCATCAATTTTAGTCATTGTCATTTCTTTATTACTAGGTAATATTTCCTAATTATATTTAAAAAAAAAGGGGACTATAAAGTCCCCCTTCCAAGTGTTCTTTATAAGTCCAATAATAATTAATGATCACTTATCATATAATCGTAAAGTTCTCTTTGTGCAACCGGTTTCATTCTTGTAAATATTATATCAGACTCACAATATATAATTCATTTATCTATAAAACAAATATTTGAAGTATTTTAGAATGATTCTAATTTATTCTTTTATTTTCAAAAAATTGAAGATTTAGTCTCTCCGTTTAATAACCAAAAGTAATACACCTATCAGTCCGATTAAAAGGGTGGTAAGGATAAAAAACCTTCTATTCTTGGTTGAGGTCCGGTTACTTTTAGAAAATGTGTTTAGTAAAATTAATTCTGATATAAGAACAACGAATATCCAGCAAGTAATGATTATTATTAAATAAGCCGGGGAATTCCCTGATGTTTTTTAATTACGTTCTTAGGTAGACAAACCACTCAAAAAATACAGTTCTCGCCAGAGTAAACTGACCACCTCCTGCCGATTGATTTTTACAACATTTGCCGGAGCAAACTGACCACCACTTGCCGGATCAAACTGACCACGCTTCAAATCTTCATTTACGCTTCTGATTAATGACATGATTGAGTAATGTTGGGCTTTCCAATTTTATTAATCATGTGTAATAATT
>ERZ795053.556-NODE-556-length-47942-cov-18.013407_pt1 | contig 47942 bp, 32 predicted proteins | sample MGYA00375137_ERZ795053 | MGnify/ENA primary metagenome ERZ795053 (study PRJEB30182, sample SAMN05720284) | activated sludge metagenome | isolation source: Anaerobic digester | place: Hong Kong | collected 2014-12-17 ...
AACGCTTGAAAAGGCAGCCGAAATTTTGTGCAGGATATAAATTGCAATGAAAAATTGATGCTCACTAATCTTTAAATATATGAAACCAACCGGATATCTGCGCGTTTCAATCATTCAGGCTTCGCTGGTCTGGGGCGATAAGCTGAAAAATCTGGAGTATTTTGACAGGGAGGTTGAACATCTGAGCGGGCAAACCGATCTGATTGTGCTTCCCGAGATGTTTGCCACCGGATTTGTAATGGATGCATCCAGGGTGGCTGAGCCTATGAACGGGATCATCATGCAGTGGATGGCCAACCACGCCTCAAAGCTTGATTGCGTGATTACCGGCAGCCTCGCTGTTAAAGAGAAGGGAAAATTCTACAACCGGTTGATCTGGATGCGCCCTGACGGTAGTTTTGAATATACCGATAAACGGCATCTTTTCCGGATGGGGAATGAAGATGAGTATTTCACGGCCGGTGAAAAGCCCCTGGTGGTTACCCTGAAAGGCTGGAAGATCCGCCCCCTGATCTGCTACGATCTCCGTTTTCCCGTTTGGAGTAAAAACCGCCTGATTGATGGTCAATATGAATACGATCTGTTGATTTATGTAGCCAACTGGCCGGCCAGCCGCAGTTATGTGTGGAAATCGCTGCTCACGGCGCGCGCCATCGAGAACCAGGCATATTGTGTCGGGGTGAATCGTATAGGCAAAGACGGAAAAGGCATCCCCCACAGCGGCAACTCTATGGTGCTTGACTTTAAAGGCCGTTTTCAGGTGAACGCACCGGCAAATAAAACCTATACGGAAACCGCGCTGCTCGATTACACTGAACTTGATTCATTCAGGCAGCGATTTGCCGTTGGCCTTGACTGGGACAGTTTTACCATTCACTGATTCAGCAGCAGTAATATACCTGCCCCGCTTTATTGTATAACCCTGAGCGGCATGCGAACGTCAGTGCCACTTTTCGATAATTGAATTTATGAAATTTGAAGATTCAAATTTTGAACCGGTCATAAAGAAAAACCTGGCTACCGCCGGTTTTACCCGTCCTACCGATATACAGTTCAGGGCAATACCGCCCGTGCTGCGCGGCGAGGATGTGCTGGCCATTGCCCAGACCGGAACGGGGAAAACCGCGGCCTTCGTTATCCCGATTCTGAATATTTTGTTGCGCAACAAGCGCCCTGAAGCGGGGATCCGGTGCCTGGTGATGGTCCCTACCCGCGAACTGGCCCGGCAGATTACCTCGGTATTCAATACCCTTGGCAAAGGCAGTGGAATCAAAACGCTATCTGTATTCGGAGGGGTGGAGCAGGAACCACAGATTGAAAGGCTCAACCAGGGGATAGATATCCTTGTTGCTACACCCGGCCGCATGTTTGATCTGGCAAGCCAGGGATACCTCTCAGTCGGTCAGGTACAGATACTGGTGCTGGATGAAGCCGACCATATGCTTGATCTGGGATTCATCAACGACATCAGGCAACTGGTAACAAAACTTCCCGCCCGAAGGCAAACCCTGTTCTTTTCAGCAACCATCAACCCTGAAATTAAAAAACTGGCTTATTCTCTGGTGAAGAATGCCATCCGTATTCAGATTTCACCCAAAGATCCGGTATCCAGAAACGTTGACCACAGCGTTGCCTTTATCGGGATGGACGACAAGCGCTTCTTTCTCGAACGCATGATCAATGATCATCCTGAAAGTAAAATTCTGGTTTTTGTGCGTACAAAGGTCAGGGCCGAAAGGGTCTGTGCCGCCCTTGAAAGGGTGGGCATCCAAAGCCGCGTTATGCATGGCGATGTGGAACAGAAAATACGGTTTGCCACCCTGAGCCAGTTCAGGGAAGGATTGTTCAGAGTGTTGATTGCTACGGATGTTACAGCCAGAGGTATTGATATCCCGGATGTGGAATACGTGGTGAATTACGACCTGCCCGAAAAGGCTGAGAACTACGTGCACCGTGTGGGCCGAACCGGTCGCGGTAACCGGCGGGGTACGGCGGTTTCTTTCTGCAGTAATGAAGAAAAGCCCCTCCTTGATGCCATCGAAGCTTTTATGGAGAAGGAGATACAGGTACTCAATATCGACCGTCAGGATTATGAAGCGATCGTTGACCTGGCCGTCGAAAGTCCCAAAGACTGGCGCTCACTGATTGAACAGGCGGAGAAGGACGAAGAAAAACACCGCAAGGGGAAACGGAAGAAATAGGGTTCCGGGAGGCCCGGCCGGTTGGAAGTTGACTCATCAGACCTGGCACTCCGGTTTTCCTCCTTATCCATATCGCTGAGCCTGATCAACCGGTATATTCCGCACTAATGCAACAAGCATTGCAGCTTATGGAAACGGTATTCCCGAATTCCGGCGCTCTGCCGGGCATTTCAGTAATATCCGGATGAAATGCACATTTTAACTAACTTTGCAGCCTTCATTTAATCCGGCAAGCCGTGAAAGCTTCCCAACTGACTGAACACTACCGCAACAACGAGGCTGTTGCGGCTTTGGGTGTTTTATGCAATTCAAAAGAAACCTTCAGGATGCACCTGAAAGGAATGGCGGGCTCTGCCGCTGCCGTGGCGGCTTCCGCGGTGTTTGCCAATTCAGGCCCGCTTCATTTGATTATTCTTCCCGAAAAGGAAGAAGCCGCTTATTTTTTCAACGATCTTGAAAATCTGATGGGAGAACAGGAGGTGCCTTTCCACAAAAAGAAGGTGCTTTTCTTCCCAACCACCTACCGCCGGCCCTATGAAATAGAAAAGACCGACAATATCAATGTCCTGTCACGCACCGAAGTGATGAAGCGCATCGGTACGCGCGAGGGTGGCAGCCTGGTGGTTACCTATCCCGAAGCGCTGGCCGAAAAGGTGGTCAGCAAAGCATACCTGAAGAAAAATACCCTCAGAATGGGACTGGGAGAAAGCCTCTCCATTGATTTTGTCATTGACCTGCTGGCTGAATATGGTTTTGAGCGGGTCGATTTTGTTGTTGAACCGGGGGAGTATGCCCTGCGCGGCGGGATCATCGACGTGTTTTCCTATACCAACGACCGGCCTTACCGGATAGAGTTTTTCGGAGATGACGTGGAGTCCATCCGTACCTTTGACCCCGGAACGCAATTATCCATCGACCGGCTCGATCACATCACCATTACACCCAACGTGCAGGACAGGGCCCTGCAGGAAAAACGGGAGCCTTTCCTTTCCTATATCGGCCGTAATGCCGTGGTTTGGGTGCGCGACCTGGCGTTTGCCACCGACCGCATCGCAAAGGAGTTTGAGAAGGCTGAAAAGGCTTTCGCAGCGCTCTCGCCCGATATCCGGCATCTGGAACCCGGTGAGCTTTTTGTAAATGCGGAAAGCTTTAAGAGTGACATCCTTTCCCACCCGCTGATCGAGTTTGGCAGCCATTTCCTGATCAAGGAAAGCGGGCAGATTGAGTTCAACATGCAGCCCCAGCCTTCCTTCAACAAAAATTTTGACCTGCTGCTGCAAAACCTTGATGAAAACAGCCGGGATGGGATCGCAAACCTGATTCTGGCTGACAACCCAAAGCAAACTGAGCGGATTCAGACCATTTTCAGCGATCTGAAAGCCAACCGGGGAATGACCGAAGCCGGTCTTAACTATGACCTGGTCAATCTTTCACTGCATGAAGGCTTTATCGACCGGGGGAATAAGCTGGCCTGCTACACCGACCACCAGATTTTCGACCGTTATCACAAATACCGCATACGCGATGGTTTTGCCGGTAAGCAGGCCATCACCATGAAAGAGATTTATGACCTTCAGCCCGGCGACTATGTGACGCATATCGACCATGGGGTGGGGCGGTTCGACGGTCTGGAAAAAATTGAAAACAATGGCAGGCAGCAGGAGGCCATCCGGCTGATTTATCAGAACAACGATATTCTTTATGTGAGCATTCATTCGCTGCACCGCATCTCGAAATATGTCGGCAAGGAAGGTACGGTGCCGTCGCTCAACAAACTGGGCTCCAATGCATGGAACAAACTGAAAAGCAAAACCAAGCAGAGGGTAAAGGATATCGCCAAAGATCTGATCAAACTCTACGCCGAACGGAAGGCTGCGGATGGCTTTAACTTCAATCCGGATACCTACATGCAGCATGAGCTGGAAGCATCATTTATCTATGAGGATACCCCCGATCAGGTGAAGTCGACGGCGGACGTCAAGCGCGATATGGAGAAGTCATATCCCATGGACCGCCTGGTATGCGGGGATGTGGGTTTCGGGAAAACCGAAATTGCGGTGCGCGCGGCATTCAAGGCGGTAGCCGACAGTAAGCAGGTGGCAGTGCTGGTGCCGACAACCATTCTGGCTTTGCAGCATTACCGTACCTTCAGCGAACGCCTGAAAGAGTTTCCCTGCAGGGTGGATTACATCAACCGGTTCAAGAGCGCCAAACAGCAAAACAGCACATTGAAAGATCTGGAAGCGGGGAAAATTGACATCCTGATCGGGACACACCGGCTGGTGAGCCAGGATGTGAAGTTCAAAGACCTCGGCCTGATGATCATTGACGAGGAGCAGAAATTTGGCGTGGCAACAAAGGAGAAGCTGAAGAAACTGAAGGTGAATGTCGATACCCTGACCCTGACGGCTACGCCCATTCCGAGGACACTGCAGTTTTCACTGATGGGGGCGCGCGACCTGAGCGTGATCAATACACCTCCTCCCAACCGCTATCCGGTTCAGACCGAATTGCATGCCTTTAATGAGGAGATCATCAGGGATGCCATTCATTTTGAGCTTTCACGGAGCGGACAGGTGTTCTTTGTGCACAACCGGGTAAACAACATCATCGAGGTGGCGGGCATGATTCAGCGGCTGGTGCCGGATGCCAAAATCGCCATCGGGCACGGGCAGATGGAAGGTCATAAGCTGGAAAAGATCATGCTCGATTTTGTGGAAGGGTATTATGATATCCTGATAGCGACAACCATCATCGAATCGGGGCTTGATATCCCCAATGTAAATACCATTATCATCAATGAAGCCCAGAACTATGGACTGAGCGACCTGCATCAGCTCAGGGGAAGGGTGGGGCGGACCAATAAAAAGGCATTCTGTTATCTGCTGGCCCCACCGCTTTCGGTACTCACCGATGAAGCCCGTAAAAGGCTGAAAGCCATTGAGGAATTCTCTGAGTTGGGCAGCGGGTTCAACATCGCCATGCGCGACCTCGACATACGCGGTGCCGGGAATATCCTCGGAGCGGAACAGAGTGGTTTTATCTCCGAAATCGGTTTTGAAATGTATCAGCGCATTCTCGACGAAGCAATTCTCGAGCTTAAAGAAACCGACTTTAAGGAGCTTTACCGCGATGAAATTCCTGTGCAAAAGGAATTTGTGAAGGAATGCCTGATCGAAACCGATCTCGAAATCATGCTCCCTGACAGTTATGTGACCAACATTACCGAAAGGCTGAGCCTGTATAAAGAACTTGACGGACTTGAAGCTGAGGAAGATCTGCTGAAATTCCAGGAGAAACTGATTGACAGGTTTGGCCCGGTGCCCGCGCAAACCCAGGAACTGCTCAATACCATCCGGCTGCGCCGTATGGCCCGCAGGTTGGGATTCGAGAAAATCAGCCTTCGCAATGGATTTCTGTCGGCCACTTTTATCTCAAATCAGGATTCTCCTTTTTACCAGAGCAATATTTTCTCCACGGTATTACAGTTTATACAGACCGATCACCGCAAGGTCCGCATGAAGGAGAACAACAATAAACTCAGCCTGAGTTTCAGGGAGGTACAGTCGGTTTCGCAGGCCATACAGGCCTTACTGCCACTGGAGGAAATGGTGCAGGCGAATGCAATGCAGGGCTGAAACGAAAATCAGGTTTTTGCCACAGAAAAGCCATTTGATTGATGATTAACCGGGTATGCCCGGCATAAAAAAAAGGCCACCCTTTCGGATGACCTTTAAACAATATTCAGCGAAAGCTTAGTTCGAACTTACAACCACCCGGCTGATTTCCCAGGTGCCGGCTTTACTCGTGGTACTGATGTATTTGAAAGCGATCCTGATGTCATCGCCTTCCCAGTTTGCAAGACTTATCTGGCTGGTGTTTGCAAAAGTCCAGCTGTTGCCGGCACTTCTGGTGAAACCGCTGAGTTCGGTCCAGGAAGCTTCGCTGGGATCGCCATTGCCGCTGTAGTCAGTTGAAATCAGTACTTTAACGTCATCCATGTTGTTGACGAAGTTAACCGCTTCGCGGAACATCAGTTCAACGCCGGTTTTTCCGGCCAGCGAAATCACCGGTGAAATCAGCCAGTCTTCATTGGCGAAATAATTGGGTGCAACATATCCGGTCATCGTTACGCACCCGCCGTCGTAGGTATCGCCGAACCATTTCTGATCGCCGAGTACACTATATTCGGTAAATGAACCGAGGGTCTGGTTGAATTCTTCAGTAAAGAAGCCGGTGGCGGGGATGATACCGTTGCCGTCGAGCCAGTATCCGGTCAGGTTCTTAACACCCGGCTGTGAAAAGTAATTTTCGAGTGTGCCAAGCACTTTGACAATTTTCCCTTTGTTTCCGGGTGTGGTTACCAGGTTAAGGGCTTCGCGGATGGCTCCTGACGGGAGTTGAACCGGCATACAGTTGGCGGGATTGGTTTCTTCGGCACTGCCGGCAATCAGCAGGTTGGTGTTGGTAACAAAGGGACCGGCAAAATTGGGTACATTTTCTGTTCCAACTTCAATATTTCCAACGATGTAGCCTTCTACCCATACCGGGTCTGTTCCCGTGGTGGTCAAGGCTCTGGCAACATCGTAAGGATCTTCAAAGGTTCCGCTTCCGCTTCCGGGAGGAGGAGGTGCTTCACCACCAAAATCAATCAGATCATCTATGCTTCGAAGGGTGAATTGCCAGGTTGAACCAAAGGCAGTGAGGATTCCAACGGCAGTTCCGTAACCTCCAGGAAGGGTATCACCGGCGAAGTTACAGTACTTACTGGTTCTTACGGTAATGCTTTTCCCTCCCTGGTCAATCAGGGTGCGGTTGGTATTGTCAACATCCTGGGGCGCAAACAATTCGCCGACTTCAACAAAGCGTACATTTTCAATTTTTACCAGGGTGCTCATGCGGGCATCTTTGATAATTTCGGCCGATTGGGTGGGCAGAGAAGCCAGACTCAGCGTTCCCGGCTCGGGGACGGCTCCGGGCAAACCATCACGGTAAAGATGGGCGCCGATATAGATCTCCGGTAAACGGCCGATGCTGCCGTTGTAGATATACCCCAGCTGAATCAGGTTGTTGTAGTCACCGACATACAAGCCTTTGCATTTGATATAAATGCGCTGTCCAAGCTTGTATTCGTTGTAAAGAGAAGTTTTGTCAAGTGACAGTTCAATGGCGGCGGTTTCATCCTGTATCACCATCTTCTTGTAAAGGTTGCCGCTTTCGTCATTGGCTACCACAATTCCGCTGATGATAATGTCCTGATCGATCAGGGTAAGTGTACGGCTGAGGGTGTCGAGGTAGAAGTTTTTAAGCTGCTGAATGCTGCGGTTAGCTTCAAATTCAACTGTGGGAACAACAATGGGTGGTTCTTCAAACTCTCCGTCAACACATGAGGTAAGGTTAACAGAAGCCAGGATAATGAATAACCCTGCGAAAATTTGCCAGATTCTTTTCATATGATTTTTTTATTTTTTCTTGTTGAGTAATTAGAAACGAAAGCCGATATTCAGGAAAAATGTCCTGCCATAGTAGTAATAATACCTTGACGGGAACTTGTTGATGTTTTTGTTTTCGAAATCGAAACGCATCTGCTCATATCCGCCGGTAGCAATTTCCTGATTGTCGAGAATATTGCTTACGCTGAAATTCAGGTTAAGGTAGTACTGGCTCCAGATGCGGAACGATTTGCCGATTGAGGCGTCCAGGGTCATGCCGCTGGGTAGCTTTTCCTGGCTGATAATGCCTGAAATCCGTTCATCGCCCGGATCCATGCCGGCGAGTGCTGATGAAGTACGGCGTTCCGGATTGAAATCCAGGTAGATATTGTCGTAATAGTTTACATTCACATCCACAAACAAGAATCCTGGCCCTGCATATTTAATCCCCAATGAACCGGCTGTCTGGGGTGTTCCGGAAACATAGAAATACTTGCTGTAAATGGATTTTGTTATATCGGGACGCGATCCGTTCTCAACAGTAATCACTGCACTTGGCCTGTTGGTGTAACGGTAATTGCCCAGGTTTGCGGCACCGACTACAGAAAATGCAGAGGTAATTTTAACTTCGGCACCAGCTTCTATTCCCTGATGGACTTTGTCGATATTATACATGGCGTGATTCACAAATGTACGCAGGGAGTCGTGATAGAAACTGTTGATCTCGTTCTGGTTTTTGAAAAGCGTGTGATAAACAGTGATTCTTGCCTTCACTAAAGGAGCGCGCAGGTGGTAGCTGAGTTCTCCGCTGACAATATTTTCACTGCTGAGGTCAGGAACTACCGCATCGCGCACCCTGGAAGAGATAAACGAATTCCTGATGTATGGGGCGCGCGTCATGATCGTGGCATTTCCTTCAACGAAGTGACGGCCGGTAAATTTATAAGTTGCTCCTGCCTTAACTGCGTAATCGAAAAATTTGTATTTCTCTCCTTCTCCAAATGAATTCTCAGGATACCGGCCATTGCGCATAAACCCCTCGCGCCAGAAAGTAGTGTGTGTCAATTGTAACCCGGCGTAATAATCTACCTTTTGGGATGAAAAGTTTGCAACACCCCAGATATTGGCAGAATTCTGATGAAGCTTGTAATCATAACCAAACTTATCACCTTCCTTAATAACACGGTCCGGGTTATTCAGGTCGTTTTGCAAAATGGTATCATTGCCCGAAAAATCACGCTCTGCAAACTGGTCCACATCAATCCAGAATTCTCCGCCGAGCAGGTCGTGGAGGGTTTTATAGAAAGAGCCGGTATTGCGGTTGTATTCTATTCCTCCGTCTATCCTGATTTTATCATTGATTTCATGATTTAAGAAAGAGGTAAGGTTGAGCTGCTGCTGATCGTTGTGGCGGTTTTCGATGGTATAACGGGCCTGTTTACCTTCCAGGTTGGCAAGGTAATTGGTCTGGTATAGCTTGTCCCAGTTTACCTGCCTTGTATTTACATCATTTTTCCAGCGTTCGGCATAAGCGGCTGCAATGGCCGGATCGTAAGGTTCGGGGCCTGTAGAGGGGTAATAACTTGGCAGATAACGGTAATAATCGGGTCTGGGGTCGGACGAGTTGTACCAGTTAAGCGCTGTTGTGCCGGTTTCACCGAAAAGATAGGAAACGGAACTGGTGAGCTGGGTTTTATCAGAAGGTTTCCAGTAATGATTGAGAATTATAACCGGCTGATTCATAATGCGTTCCCGTGCATTGCGCACCTTGCCGTCCTGATAGCCCCAGTTGGGATTGTAGTAATTGGTGCCGCTCAGGTCATAGGCTTCCTGGGTGGAGCCTCCCTGCATTCCGCGGCGCACCGGGGCAACAAATGCCGTGAATGCGAGGCTGTGCTGGTCGTTCAGCTTGCGCTCCACGCCGATAAATCCGGCCCATGCATCGTAATAAGTGCCTTCAATATAACCGCCGTTTCCCCAGCGCCTGGATCCGCTCACGGTAACGGCCCAGTTGTTGTCCATCATCCCGGTAGAGTGGGTAAACATCAGCCGGTTGGTATAGGTGCGGTTGGTAAGGCTGTAGGTAAGTTTGGTCTGTGCCCGGTGCTGCGAAGCACGGGTAATGATGTTGGTGACACCACCGAGATTACCGAAGGAAAAACTGGACGGAGCCAGCCCGTTAACGGATATCTTGTTCCGGGTGGCATCGTTGAGTCCGCCCCACAATGCCCACGTTGTACGACCGGTTTCCACATCGCTGATGGGTGTGTTGCCGATATAGGTGCTGCCCAGGTCGTTGTCATAACCACGCATCCTGAAATAGGCCGGACCGAATGTATAGGCAGCTGTAGATACGAATACATCATTCGAGGAGCTGAGCAACCCTGATATGTTCTGACCTTTTGAGTCATCATCAGAATCAGAGGAAGAAATGCTGATTTCCGCCAGCCCTCCGCTTAAAATGTCGGCGATAAACGTTGGGGTCATTTTTATGGTACCCAGGTTTGTTGTCTCACTCACAGTGACCCGTTGGATAATATCCTCGTAGCCCTGCAATGAAAATTCAACAATGGCCTCACCGGCAGCGATTCCGCCCAGGCTGAAAATTCCTTCAGCATCGGTAAAGGCTTGCTGGGTGCCTGTCTTGACGGTAACCGAAGGCAGCGGTTTGCCGCTTTCCTTATCGGCCACCCTCCCCGTTACCAGGCCGGTTTGGGCATAAATACCCGGCAACAGGCTGAGGGCCAGCAGTAAAGTCAATAATTTTTTGGTCATTGGAATCAGTTTAAGAAAATGTTTTGATGTAGTTTGCTCTTTTTAAGGGACAATAATCCCAAATTATTAATTTTCTGCAAATGAACAAAAATTTATGTTTGCTCTGCCCGCTTATACAGATTTTGTATTTCTTTTTGCAATCTGCCGGCTGCCCCTGTATGATAAAACGGATATTCAATATCTTTGCCGCAGTTAAACTGCTTATATAATGAATCTACAGCCCCGTCGTGTCAGCCTGGTTTTGGGAATCCTGATTTCCGGACTCCTTTTTGTCATCCAGGCTTGTGCCCAGGATAAAAAGTTTCTGGCTACAACCATCGCATTTTATAATGTTGAAAATCTTTTTGATACCATTGATGATCCTAACACGAATGATGCGGAGTTTCTTCCTGCCGGTATCAACCGCTGGACGAGCCAGCGCTATCAGGCAAAACTTTCGAATATGGCCAGGGTAATAGCTGGCATCGGAAGTGAGCTGGTGGCAGGAGGCCCGGCTATCATAGGTCTTTCTGAAATTGAGAACCGGCTCGTAATGGAAGACCTGATCAAAACACCTCCCTTAAAGGAGCTGGGATATGAAATTGTGCATTTTGATTCTCCCGACAGGCGGGGAATAGATGTAGGACTTCTTTACAAGCCTTCTGTATTCAAGGTAATCAATGCCACATCCAACCGTCTTTTTATGCCGGGCCATCCCGGGTTTTTCAGCCGTGATCAGCTCGTGGTAACAGGTGAATTGCATGGCGATCTGATCAGTGTAATTGTCAATCACTGGCCATCGCGCCGCAGCGGCCCCGAATATCGCGAAGAAGCCGCAAGACTCAGCCGTCAGCTCGCCGATTCCCTGATGAAAGAGCACCGACACGCCAAAATTTTTGTGATGGGCGATCTGAATGATGATCCGACTGACCGTAGTGTGGCCAAAGTCCTCGGCGCCAAAGGCAAAGCGGAAGATGTCAGAAAGGGAGATCTTTTCAATCCTATGTACCAGCTTTTCCGTGATGGTATCGGTTCACTGGCATACCGCGATGCTTGGAACCTGTTTGACCAGATTATTATTTCCGAAGCTGTGCTCAATGCCAATAAGGGTTGGAAATTTTATAAGGCAAAGATTTATAATGAAAAATTCCTGATCCAGAAGGATGGCCCTTATGCCGGTTACCCATTCCGCACTTTTGCCGGGGGGGCTTATGCCGGAGGGTACAGCGACCATTTCCCGGCTTATCTCTTTCTGATAAAAGAAAAATAAGGACCGCAGATTAACATATTTTAGGTTTTGTAATAATATATTTTGCCGTAATTTCGTTCGTTTAAAAACATTCCCGTGAAAGACAGTCTTGTTGTTATCCCCACTTACAATGAAAAGGAAAACATCGAACGTATCATCCGTAAGGTGTTTTCACTTAAAAAGGAATTTGATGTTCTGATTGTGGAAGACAATTCACCTGATGGTACTGCTGAAATTGTCCGCAGGCTGATGCAGGAATATCCCGGCCGGCTTCATATGGAAGAGCGAAAAGGTAAGCTGGGACTTGGCACGGCCTACATTCACGGGTTTAAATGGGCACTGCAGCGCGAGTACGAATATATTTTCGAAATGGACGCTGATTTTTCGCACAATCCTGACGACCTGCTTCGTTTATATGATGCCTGTGCCAGCCAGGGGGCCGATGTGGCGATCGGATCAAGATATATCAAGGGCGTAAATGTGGTGAACTGGCCAATGGGCAGGGTGCTGATGTCATACTTTGCCTCCTATTATGTACGCATGGTCACCCGGATGAAAATCATGGATACCACTGCCGGCTTTAAATGTTATAAGCGACGCCTGCTGCAAACCATCGATTTCAGTAAGATTAAATTCACCGGTTATGCATTTCAGATAGAAATGAAGTATACGGCATGGAAACTAGGATTTAAAATAATCGAGGTTCCCATCATTTTTACCGACCGCACCGAAGGACAGTCAAAAATGAGCCGTGGTATTTTCAGGGAGGCCATTCTGGGTGTTATACAACTCAGATTCAAGCGCATCCGGCCTGTAAAAGCTGCCTGACCCCTGGTTCATTCCCCTTCTTTTATTCGTACCTTTGCACAGCAGTATGCATGCAGCATCCTGTGATTATGATTTCAGCATGGAAAAAAAATACCTGATTACCGGAGCAACCCTGATTAATGAAGGGCGTTCATTTAAAGGAAGTGTGCTGATTGCCGGCGGAATGATCAGCAGGGTGACAGATGATGAAGATGCTGCATTTTCGGAAGTGGGTACGGATGTTCAGTTGATTGACGGCAGCGGAAAGTGGCTGATCCCCGGCGTAATTGACGATCAGGTACATTTCCGTGATCCGGGCCTTACCCACAAGGCCGATCTTTATACCGAAAGCAGGGCAGCCGTTGCCGGAGGAGTTACTTCTTTCATGGAAATGCCCAATACCGTACCCAATACCCTGACCCAGGAATTACTGGAGCAGAAATACCGCATGGCTTCAGAAAAGTCGCTGGCAAATTACTCATTTTACATGGGAGCTTCCAACGACAACCTTGCCGAGATCGTAAAAACCGATCCCCGCACCGTGTGCGGTATCAAGGTGTTTATGGGTGCTTCAACCGGAAATATGCTGGTTGACAAAACCGAAACGCTGGAAGGAATATTCAGGGATGCCCCAACGCTCGTTGCGGTCCATTGCGAGGATGAGGCGACAATAAGAAAAAATACCGCGCTGATGCGTGAAAAATATGGAGAAGAGATCCCCGTGGATCTTCACCCGCTGATCCGCAGCCGTGAAGCCTGTTACAAATCAAGTTCACTCGCGGTGGAACTTGCCCTGAGATACAATACCCGGCTGCACATCCTCCACCTTTCCACCGCTGATGAGGTGCAGTTGCTTTCGGATGCCCCGGCAGATGCCAGTAAGCGCATTACCGCCGAGGTATGCGTCCACCATCTCTGGTTTTCCGATCAGGATTACGACCGGCTTGGCGCACGCATCAAATGGAATCCTGCCATTAAGACAACTGCCGACAGGGACGCCCTGATGCAGGCCCTGCTTGACGGCAGAATTGATGTGGTGGCCACCGACCATGCACCGCATACCATTGAAGAAAAAACAAATACCTATTTTTCATGTCCCTCGGGCGGGCCGCTGGTGCAGCATTCACTGGTGGCTATGCTGGAAATGAGCAGGCATGGGAAAATTTCACCCGAAATGGTTGTCGAAAAAATGTGCCATGCCCCTGCACGCATATTTGGTGTTGACCGGCGCGGGTTTATCCGCGAAGGCTACCATGCCGATCTGGTCCTGATTGATCCTGATGATCCCTGGGAAGTAAAAACGGAAAATATCCATTATAAATGTGGCTGGTCACCCCTTGAGGGAGCTATTTTTCATTCAAGAATTACCCATACCTTTGTCGGCGGTCATCTGGCCTGGGATAACGGCAGTTTTGACAACAGCCGGCCGGGAAGCAGGCTGCTTTTTAACCGATCATAACCATAACTCTTTCTTACTGAATGAAGCATTTTTTATTTTTTTTCGCTGCGCTGTTGCTGATTACTTCGTGTAACAAACCATTTGTTAAAAAGGAACTGTTTGAGGATGGTTCCGTGAAATCGGAGAAAACCTTTATAAAGGTAGACGGTAAAGAGGAACTTCTGAAAGAGGTAGTTTTTCATCCGAACGGGAAAAAATATATTGAAGGGAATTACAAAAACGGGCTCAGGGAAGGATACTGGGCTTCATGGTATGAAGATGGTACCCTCTGGAGTGAAGGTGAATTCAGGGATGGGGAAAGCCATGGCAAACGGACTGTTTTTCATCCAAACGGAACCCTTTATTATGAAGGACGCTTTGAGAAGGGTAAAAGGGTTGGCCTGTGGAAGTTCTATGATGAAAACGGAAACCTTGTGAATGAAATTGACTATGACAAGGCTCCTGAAATGCGCAATTAGGCAGTCAGTGAGGTAGCTGGTTTTCTGAATGCTGATTTTTTAAAGTTGAATTCCGGCAGTTTTACTGTTTCAGTGCAGCTTTTGAGAATATATATTCCGGAATCTGCTGATCGAAACTAATGTGTGTGATAGTGAATTCCGTACCCTCACCCTGCTTGAGCATATCCTTGTATTTTACCGTTGACGGAAACCACCGGCCCTGCACCTTGATTACATCCTTCATTTCCATAAGCTTCAGCATTTTGCCGCTCTTTGCATAGAGTTCCTGTTTCAGTGGCACAAACCTTTCGGCATCCACCCAGATTTTCTGTGAATAATACGCTACATCGGGAACCCTGGCAGTCAGTTCAAGCAGATAAACGCGGCGGTCTCCGATCATCGCCTCCCCGGTGACCCTGGCATCATAAACCTCACTGAGCTTCCGGTCGTCCATCATATCCTCATAGGATAGGTCGCTGCCCATCACCGATTGTCTGAGCATATGTCCGGAAATCTGGATCGTACGGTCGGTAGAAGGTGAATAAATCCACAATTGCTTGTCCAGTTTCAGCATTTTGGTGCCTTTTTCCGCAGCTGGAGAAAGGTATTCGGTAAAAGATTGTCTGGAGCCTTCAGAATAGCTCTTTGACGTGATTGTCCGGCTGCTTCTCTTGCCGTGAATGGTCATACTGGATTCAAATACACGATTTTTCGACGACATATTGTCATCGATTTTTTTCAGGATTGTATTTGCATCCTGGGCCGGGACAACATTCATCATCAGGACGAATGCGGTTATCAAGATTGATTTCATGCAGACTGTTGTTTTTGTTTTTATTTTTCTATGTCAGTGCAAGGCTGATTATTTGCCGTTTTTACAGCCCGAAGCGGTTCGGTGGTTTATGCTTCGAGTTCTTTGAAAAGTCTGGCTGTTTGCCGCCTGTAAATGCCGATTCCCGAGAGCATTGTTCCCAGTACAGTTGAAATCAACCCGGGAATAAATCCGATATAAAAGTCGGGTGGGGTAATCCGGGCCCTGATGGTATCCGGAAACATCACCGAAGCACCTTTCATCATTCCTGAAATATTGATGCCATAGGTTTGAATCAGCCAGGCGAAAAAGATTCCCAGGGCAGTGCCAATGACAGAGCCGGCAAGACCGATGATCACCGATTCCCAGATCATGCTCCGGTAAACATGGCCTTTTTCTTCGCCCATGGCCAGCCGTATGCCCACTTCGCCGTACCGGCGCAGGCCGCCAAGCAGCCCTGCATTCCACAACACCAGCGACATGGCAAAAATAAAGATCAGCGAAACGTACATCGACCAGATTTCTGACATTGCTACATACTGCCCCATGTTCCCCTGCCGGCTGAGGCTTTTCATCACCGGACTGAACTCATCGTTGTTTGCGGATAATTTTTCATTAAAGTTATCCGCCATGCTGATTGCCAGGTCATTGTCATAGAATCCATTATCAAGGAATCCGAGGATTTCTCCGGCGGCATCGGGCATATCCAGGGCCATGCGCACATCCTTGATATCGGCAATGATGGTTCCCCTGTCCATGATTTCGATGCCGAAAGAGATGGTGCCGGCGACCACAAAGTTGGTCATGGTCATGCTTCCGTTCATGGAAGAGCCGATCAGGGTAACTTTATCTCCCGGGTTAACTTTCAGCTTAATGGCGAAGGCATCACTCAGAAGAATTTCTCCCGGGAGTGACGGCATTTTACCTTGCCTCAGGGCTTTTTCGAGGTTCAGCCTTCGGGTTTCTGCACTTTCAGCCGATAACAGATCAATGCCGAATCCCATGGCCGGTCCCTGTGAACGGGTTTCACCCATTGAATCCGGGACATCGATCAGACCGCCAAACTTAATGCGTGCCGACCAATCCGTATCAGGATAACCATCTCTCAGGGTTGCAAGCAATTCCTCTGCATTCATCAGCGCCAGATCAAGAGGCATCTGATCCATGTTTTCGGCATAAGCCCTGGTCATAACTTTCACGTGTCCATGGGTGAATCTGGCATTCATTTCGATGGTATCGCCCATGAATCCTGTAATGTAGGCATGCATCAGTACCGTAAGCATAACGCCGATGGTTACGACGATTATTGGCAGCCGGCTGCGGCTTTTATCGCGCCACAGACCTTTGATCAGGAATTTTATCATTGCAGTTTCCCCCTTAATGCATCGGTTGGATTCATTTTGGCAATTTTTCGCGAAGGCAGATAACTCACGATGGTGGTGGTGATGGTAACAATCACGATGGTGGTGATGACAAGGCCCAGGCTGTAGACAGGGTAAAGTGTCTGGGCAATGGCCATGCCGAATTCGCTGGTGTCAACGGGCATGGTCCAGCCCGCTTTGGCCTGCCAGGCCAGGAAAGGCAGGCCATAGGCCGCAGCCACAACAGCAGCCAGTATGGCATGCATGCTGCCCTCAACGGTAAAAAGTCCCACCACCTGCTGCCGCGTATAGCCCAACGCAATGTAGGTGCCGATTTCCTTCTGCCGCCGGAAAATGGACAGCACCTGGGTGTCGAAAATGGCCAGCATAGCCAGCAGGAGCAGGATCCCGTAAAGGATGGACTGGCCGGCCGATTTGGTTTTGATCATTTCATCCACCTGCCTGGTAAGCTCCTCGCTGGTTTTCAATACCCATCCGGCCACTTCCTGACGGGGAAGATTACTGCTGCGAAAGGTAACAATGGTTGCTTCTCCCGGCAACAGCAACATTTCCTGAAGTTTATCCAGGGCAATATAAACCTGTCCGGCATCTATGGCCGGCACACTGGCATTGAAGATGCCGCAGATCAGGATGTCAGTGGCATCGAAGGTACCATTGGCATCGCGCCAGCGAAGGGTGACATAATCCCCTGCAGAAAGATGGCTGGTTTTTGCCATCATTGCTCCGATAATTGCCGGGGTGGCGTCAGTGGCAGAATCTAGCAGACGGGTAGGTAGCTGAAAAATTGACTGATCAGGATTTATTCCTCTCAACATCACCTGCATCATCCGCCCTTCCGGGAAAATGTTGGCCTGAGTGATCAGTACCGGTTCCATTTCGCCGGCAGCAACTGCGGCCAGAAATTCACCTGGCACAGGAGCGTGGCTTTCGCTGAGGGTAAAGGGATCGTATGGATCGTAGGCTTCATGCCAGTACTGCCCTCCGCCGATTTCCCAGTTGGTCATGTCGGTTTTAGCCTGATGATCCCAGCCGGTCATCACGCCCTTCAGCCAGATAATGACGACAAATGAGAACGAAAGCACTATCACATTGAGCCAGGTTCTCAGTCCGGCGCCGATCAGATTGCGATATGCCAGTTTGATTGCTAATTTCATGGCTCAGTGATTAATTGGACCTGATGATTTCATCTTTATCGACCCTGCCGTCAAGCAGGAAAATTTTACGGTGAAGGTAACTGATCACCTTTTCGTCATGGGTAGCGAAGATAAAAGTGGTTTTTAATTCGCGGTTGAGCGTTTCCATGGTTTGCAGGATATGATGCGAATTACTGGCATCGAGGTTGGCCGTTGGCTCATCGGCCAGTACCAGGGATGGCTTTTTCACCATAGCCCTTGCAATGGCTACCCGCTGGCATTGGCCGCCCGAGAGCTGGGGAGGTTTGGATCTGATCTTGTCGGTCAGTCCCACCCATTCCAGGGCTTCCATGGTCATCCGGTGTCTTTCGGCCGACGGCAGGTTAAGCAACAGCAACGGGAACTCCACATTTTCGTAAACAGTATGCACAGCCAGGAGATTGTAACTTTGAAAGATAAACCCAATGTTCTCCTTTCGCAGGCGTGCTGCCTGTCTGGCGTTGAGTTTTCCGATAGATCTGCCCAGTACCAGCGCTTCCCCTTCGGAGGGCACATCCAATGAACCCAGGATGTTGAGCAGGGTGGTCTTGCCGGATCCGCTCGGACCGATCAGTCCGGCAAATTCACCATTGCCGAAGTGCAGGCTGATGCCGCGCAGGGCCGTGAATTCCTCCTTTCCCATAGGGAAACGTTTGAAAAGGTTATTAGTAATGATAATGCTGTTGTTTTCCATGAACGATCGCCTTTGTTTAATGCGTGTAAACCATCATGATTTGTATGCCTTTTCCGGCAAAGTAATTATTTTCCGATGCCTGTGCAGGGATCAGGTAAGTTTCGGGATTATAATATGCCATGAGATAAAACTGAAAAGCACCGACCAGCTTTTTATAGTTGACAAAACTATAGGCATTCCGGTTTTCCCAGTCAAAGTAAACAATGGTACTGATATTGCCGGTGATGCTGAGGGGGTAGGAGAGTGTTACTCCGGTAAAAGCGAGTGAATTCTTATACCGGAATGCTTTTTCTCCTGTTGCGGCAATCAGGTTTTCGGCGATAATATTCAGGCCATTACCGATGCCAAAAGTGTAATCCATTCCCAGGGTGAGCAAATCCTGTTGTGTCAGCTCACCGAAATCGTGTAAACCGGTATGCGTGGCTTCGAACCACAGGCCGGCGCCGGCATCCCATCTGCCATCAATGCCAAAGCGGTTCTCAGGCATCCTGGCGACTTGCCTGAAGCCTGCCGGGTTTTCGCGGGTGTCGGTTATCCGGTGATGGTAGCTCAGCCCGATTTCTCCTGAGAAAACAGGCAATTGCAGCCGTCCGCCCGCTTCAGGGATTTTTGCGTTGGTTCCGGTGAACTCCCAGGTTTTGGGCTTATCCGAAGGGTAAAGCACCCAGAGCCAGATATTGGCATTGTTCAGAAAGTAGTATCTGCCCAGCAATCCCCAGACACCATCGGTTAACTGCAAGGGATCGCGGGGATCCACCTGGTCGAACCACATCAGCGGCCTAAGCATCTGCGCCGATCCGAAGTTGATTTTCTGCAAACCCAGCCGCACTTCAAACTGCCGGCCGGAGTATCGCAGCCAGGCGCGGTAAGGTTTGCCGGCTGCATTTCCTGTAAGGGAGTCAAACGGCCTGATACCTGTGTTTGCGTTCAGGTTCAGGCTAAATTCAACGTCGAATTTCCTGTTTCCGCTGCTAAGTTCATAGTTTAACTGAGGAATGTACCTTACCCCTGAATTCAGGGATAGTTTCTGATCCGGATTGAAATTGATCCATGCCGAAGCCTGCCCCCCGAAAATCAGCGAATCGCGGTGTTGGGCAGCAGCCCCCTTGAGAAGGGAAACAGTCAGTATCGTTATGAGGGCCAGCCGATGCATCTTTATTGGTTTTCAGGTGCTGAGGGATCGGGGGATATTCCGTAAGTGAATAAACGGGCCATCTCCATTATTACCCCTGCAGGACCTCCGCAGAGGCTGGTAAGGTAGGGATCGTTGAAAAGGTCCGTTACCTTTTGAGAAATATACAGTAACAATTCAGGCTTCATGTCTTTCCGGAATACCCCCTGCAACTGCGCCTGCCTGTAAACATCCAGAATGGTTCCCCACGATGTTGCAGTCTTTTGTTCAATATGCGCTTTAAGCCCGCTTCCGTTGTCCGAATAAAAATCATTGATAAAATCACTGCTGATATTGTTTACAGATGCTGATTTCATCAGCAGTATGTGCTTCATTTTTTCAGGGACAGTTAAATCGGATTGCATGATCTGCCTGAACTGCTCTATGGCCTTTTCCACTTCATTGTCAAAAATTGTCTTCGCCAGGGCTGCTTTATCTTTAAAATAGCGGTAAAAAGTCATTTTACTGACACCAGCCGCTCTGCAGATTTCATCAACCGTGACTTTCCGGAAGCCATACTTCCAGAAAAACTCGCGCCCCGCTTCCAGTATGGCAACCTCTTTTTTACTTTCAGGCTTTACGACAATCATAATAATGTTACTAAAACAGTACAAAAATACAATTATAGTATAGTTTTGTCAAGTTTTTCCGCAAATATTTTTTGCGGAAATTCGACTAAAATTGTAATATATTGTTATTCAATATACTATATGGAAAAACTTGTCAATCGTAAGATTTGAATGGGAAAAGAAGTAAAGAGTTGCCTGTGCATGACCAATGGGACACCTCCTGCGGACGACATAGTCGCAGGCAGATTGAAGGGCCACTTCAGGATTCTTTCCTGCTTTCAGGAAGCGGCTTCGGTTCTTTCTTTAAACCTTATAAAGGACAACCGGAAAAGATGGTCCCGGAAAGGATGAAAATGCTGCAAAGCAATGCGGGCGTTTCAAAGGTAGTCTGTTAATTCAATGAAGAACTCCTGGCAAAGATTCAGAGTTGTTCAAAAAAGTCATTTCCTTTATCGTCGACAATAATGAAGGCCGGGAAGTTTTCAACTTTGATTTTCCTGACAGCCTCCATCCCCAATTCTTCAAAATCAATGACTTCAACGGACTTAATGTTGGATTTGGCCAGGATGGCGGCAGGACCTCCGATGGAACCGAGGTAGAATCCGCCGTTTTGTTTGCAGGCTTCGGTTACGGTTTTGCTGCGGTTTCCCTTGGCAAGCATAATCAGGGAGCCGCCCATTTTCTGGAATTGATCCACGTAAACGTCCATTCGTCCGGCCGTGGTTGGGCCGAAGCTACCCGAGGCCATTCCTTTAGGCGTTTTAGCCGGGCCTGCGTAATACACCGGGTGGTTTTTAAAGTAGCCGGGCATGGGCTTACCTTCGTCTATCATCTGTTTGATGCGGGCATGGGCAATGTCGCGGGCTACCACCAGTGTGCCGTTAAGACTCAGCCGGGTTTTTACGGGGTATTTCGACAATTCGGCCAGTACTTCCTCCATCGGCCGGTCGAGGTTAATCTCAACGGCAGGTTTCATCCCGGGGGCTGAAGCCGGGACATACTTCGCCGGATTTTTTTCCAGTTCTTCCAGAAAGATACCCTCTTCGGTGATCTTTGCCCTGATATTCCGGTCGGCACTGCAGCTGACCCCTATGCCTACGGGACAGGAAGCAGCATGCCTCGGCAAACGGATCACCCTGACATCATGTACAAAATATTTACCCCCAAACTGGGCCCCTATGCCGACTTCCTGGCAGATGCGGGTAATTTTTTCTTCCCATTCAAGGTCGCGGAATGCCTGACCACCTTCGTTTCCACTGGTGGGCAGGTGATCGTAATAACCTGCAGAGGCCTTTTTTACGGCTGTTAGCGTGGCTTCCGCCGAAGTGCCGCCGATTACCACAGCCAGGTGGTAAGGCGGGCAGGCGGAAGTGCCCAGGTCCATGATTTTCTCTTTGATAAATTTTGTCAGCGCTTCCTCGTTCAGCAGTGATTTGGTTTGCTGATACAGAAATGATTTGTTCGCGGAACCGCCGCCTTTGGTAATAAACAGAAATTCATACTTGTTGCCGGGCTCAGTGTAAAGATCAATCTGGGCGGGCAGATTGGTTCCGGTATTTTTTTCTTCGGTCATGGTAAACGGAACTACCATGGAATAGCGGAGATTGCGGTCGCGATAGGTCTCAAAAATGCCTTTTGACAGATATTCGGCATCATCCACGCCGGTATAAACATTTTCGCCCTTTTTACCGATTACAATTGCTGTGCCGGTATCCTGGCAGGTGGGCAGCTCTCCTTCGGCCGATATCACCTGGTTCATCAGCATGGTGTGGGCAACAAAGCGGTCATTGTCGGTAGCTTCGGGATCGGCAAGGATATCGGCAAGTTTCTGCAAATGTCCGGGTCTGAGAAAAAAAGATACATCCGAAACGGCTTCACGGGCCAGCAGGGACAGTCCTTCGGGCGCGACTTTCAGGATTTTCCGCCCGTCGGTCTCAACGGTTGAAACGTACTCAGTGGTCAGCAACCTGTAAGGTGTAAGATCCTTCGTTACCGGGAATGGTTTCTGGTATCTGAAATCAGCCATAATGGTATTGTTTTAATATGTAATTGAAAATCAGTTAAAATCCGGAATGAGTTCCGCAACTCATTGCCATGATAAAGATAAGAATAATCAAAGTAGTGTATGCTGCTTTTTATTTCAGGCGAAACAACTTGCGCCTGCATTTGCATGACATATTTCTTAAATAACTATATATCAACAAAATATTGGCCATTTCTAAAAAACTTTCCGGCAGTATTTTTTATTCCATAACCCGGAAAAAAGTTTTATTTATACCGGTATAATGCAATGACCTGACTAACCCTTGCAATCAGGGAATTAGATAATACAAAGTGAATTATAATTCCAGTAACATGATGATAACAAGTATTTATCAGATTAAAAGAGTATTTATTCACATATTCTCATGCCTATAAGTTTGTTGAACTTTTTTCAGAGCATTCTGTGAATGTTTACTCATCCGGATGATCAAAAGGTGTTTTTGTTTGTTAATTTTGTATTATAAAAAACGGAGGATACATGAAAAAATATGCACTTTCTCTTCTTTTCTTAATAGCTGCGGGCGTTGCGTTTGCCCAGCAGGTACGCTATTACAATTTCGAAAATACGCTGAACGAGGTTAACGGGCTGAGTCCTGCACTTACGATTCTGGGGGAGCAGGGCAGTTTTGTACTTGATACGCTGAACGAGGTTAACCAGAACACAAAAACCGTTTACCGTTTTACCAAAAACAGCGGTTTACAATTTAACAATACTGCTGCCGGTAATTTTCTGGGTGACAATTATACCATTGAAATATACTTTGTTTTTGATGAATTGAGCAGCTGGAAACGGGTGGTTGACTGGAAAAACAGGAAAACGGACTGGGGGGCTTACGTTTATTACGGAGAACTGAATTTCTACAATATTCTTTACAGTGAAGAAGCGCCCGTTATAGCAGGTGAATACACTTATTATGTAATAACCCGCACTGCTGCAACTGGTCAGGTGCTGATTTATACCGACGCCGATGTAAAAATTGATTTTATTGATAATGGCGGACATGCTTTAATTGACGGGGACGGGGTTCTTAACTTCTTCCACGATGATCTTATCGTGCCCAACGAAGCCTCAGCCGGTGCGGTAGCCATGATAAAACTGTATGATTATCCTTTAACTGACACCGAGATATCCCGGAACTGGGAAAGCCTCGGAAGTCAGGTATTTGGAATCAACCGGCCGGTTGAGCGGGTGACTGCCCCGGTTTATCCGAATCCGGCACTGAATGCCTTCACCGCAGATTTATCCCGTTTCAGGCAGGAAAAGCCTGTAGCGTTAAGCTTATTTAATCAGGAGGGGAGATTGGTATACACGACGACCTCTGCGGCAGGTGCAGGCAGGGTTGAAATAGGTACAGGAATCCTGTCTCCGGGTCTTTACCTTTTAAAGGCTACTCAGGATAATCTGGAGGCTGTCAGCCGGGTTATTGTCCGGTAGTCTTTCCTGTCTGTATAGGGAATCAGATGGTTTCTCCGGAAGTTTTTTTACTCCGGGATTGAAATCTGAATTTTTATTCTTCCGGTCCGGGCCAGTTGATCAGGCTTTGCAAAAGGCTGAAAAGGTCCTTGCCGTGAAATGGTTTGGCGATATAGTCATCACAGCCGGCCTCCAGGCATTTCTCACGGTCTTGCACACTTCCGTAAGCTGTTACCGCGACTATCTTTATACCGGGTTTGTACATCCGGATCTGCCTCACCGCTTCAGTTCCGTCCATGCCGGGCATTTTTATATCCATCAGGATTATATCAATCTTGCTTTCGCCTTTTACCAGCGCGATGGCTTCGGGCCCGCCTGATGCCGTAAATATACGGCAGTCATGCTTACTGAGCAGTTTCTTGATAAAGAGCCTGTTGATGGCTTCGTCTTCAACGATCAGGATAGCCGGCCTGTAGCCGCTGATACTGACAGTCTCCGGTTTGGCGGATTCATTCTGGGTTTCTTTGCCGGGAATTCTTACCGGAAAGGTCAGGTTTATAGAAGTGCCTGTTCCCTTCACAGAGGATACTTTGATTTCACCTCCAAGCAATACAGTTGAACCCTGAACAATTGAAAGACCCAGCCCTGTGCTGTTTTTTATCCTTGTTGAATACACATTTTCCTGCATAAAAGGTTCAAATATCAGTGGAAGGTATTCTTCGGATATGCCGATTCCTGTGTCAGTTACTTCGATATTAATTGCATTTTCCGTGATTGTGTATTTTATTTTTACTTCACCTTTTTCAGTGAATTTTACGGCATTATCCGTTATTTCTTCCAGTATTCTTTTGAGAATTACTTTATCGGTAATTACCAGCGAGGCATTCTCACTGCCGTTCATTACAAGGTTTAATTCAATTCCTTTATGCTGGGCAACAGGTTTAAAATGGTGGTACACTTCCTTTAGCAGGTCTGTAAACCGGAAAACGCCCTCATTCTTAACCATATTTCCTGACATCAGCAGTGAAATCTCCATGATGTTATCAATGGTTTTGGTCAGCCTGGTGACACTCTTGTCCAGGAAACTTATAAATTCCTGGTTTTCTTTTTCGGTGTATTCCCCTGACCCGATCAGTTGTGCAAATCCGAATATCCCGTTCAGAGGGGTGCGAATCTCGTGAGAGATATTTTTCATGAAGGTGGTTTTAAGCCGGTTGCTGGCTTCCGCTTTTTCTTTGGCCCTGATCAGTTCATGCTGTATTTCTATCAATTCGGTAATGTCCGTAATGGTGCCGATAAAACCTTTCACCTGTCCGTCAACCACCTCGGGGACTGCCTGGCCCTGTACCCAGATTATGCTGCCGTTGGGCCTGACAAAACGGTATTCCGAAATCACGGGAATCTTTTGTTTTACAGCTTTTTTCCATTCACACATCCGCTCATTTCTGTCATCAGGATGTATTGCGGCAAGGTATTTATCCTGCAGGGCTTCATCGAACGAAAGGCCTGAAAGGGCAGACCACTTTGGATTGACAAAGGTAGTTTTACCTTCGGCATCGGTTCTGAATATTCCGACAGGTGCCATTCGTGTAAGGGCTTCAAACAAGCGGCGGCTTTCGCTCAGCGCTTCTTCGGTTTTTTTTCGTTTGGTGATATCCGAAAAAGTAGCTACCATTTTTCCGGGGGCGGTTTGAAAGGCCTTCACTTCAAATGCTCCGGAAATCTTATTATCGGTATAATCAAGCTGCTCGGCAATCCATGCCCTGTTGTTGATAGCGGCATTCTTGTAAAACTCGGCTATATCCGTGCCTTTCAGATTGGGAAAGGCTTTCCCGATTTCCATTCCGATGTACCGGGAGTTGTCGAGCCCGAGAATCCGGTCAGCAGCGGGATTGGCTCCCGTAAAGATCAGCCGGCCGTCACCGTCCAGTTCGTAAAAATGCATGCCAATGGGTGCATTTTCAATCATTTGCCGGTACAGGTTTTCACTTCGTTGAAGTGCCTCCACTGCTTCAAGCCGATTTGAAACGTTTTGACCACTTGTTCTGATACCAATGAGATTACCATTATTATCCAGGATCTGCGTCCAGGAAATTGAAAGCCAAAAGCATGACCCGTCTTTTCTCCTGCATCTGATTACACTCTCTTTGCCGGTCTTTTCCCTGAGACCATCCTCTAGAATTCTCCTTGCATTTTCACGGTCTTGTTCTGCGATCAGCACTTCAATCACATCAGGCATTGCAATAATCTCTTCCGGAGTATAACCGGTAAACCGCTCTGCTGCGGGATTGGTCCATATAATCCTTCCTTTCTCATTGAAAAGTGATTCCCAGTTGGCAGTGTAATTGGCAATATTCCTGAATTTCTGCTCACTCTCCCTGAGTGCCAGTTCGGCCATTTTACGTTCAGTGATGTCATTGGAGACCGATAATATGCCCCGTTCTCCGCCGGGAAGCCGGACAAGTGACTCTGTGAGCAACGAATAATAGTAGGAGCCGTCTTTGCGCCTGCTGGTCACTTCGTGCTCAAGTACCTGGCCATTCAGGATCTTTTTTATATTGTGATTTACCATGCCGGCGCTTTGAGGAAGTGCAAGCACGCTTACATGCCTGCCAATCAGCTCATCTCTTGTATAGTTGGTTGATCTGCAGGAAGACTGATTGACATCGATGATAATCCCATCTTCATTCAGTAACAGAATCCCGGAAGGGGATGTTTCGAAAAGAGTCTGGTATAAGTCCCGGAGTGCTGTTTTATCTCTTTTGTTAAAGGTTTGCAACGATTCCGGTTTTGCCGGTTGCGCCAGCTCTATGGCTGTCCAGATCCATCCATTCGCTGTTTGATGATCAGCAAATCCGGATATCGAAATATTGAACCATCCGTTTAATTGCTCGCTCCAGATTTCTTTGAAATCATATTTTTGTTTCGCGGCTTTACCGGCACGTGGAATTTTTGTTTTCCAGAAAACAGATTTGCCTTTAAGATGTAATAATTCCGATCCGGCCCTTTTGCAGAGGGCTGAATTCGCATGAACGATTTTCTTCTTACCGTCTGTGATACACACATATACATCCATCGCATCAAAAATCCCGTAAGGTCCTGATGCTGATTTTATGTTTTCCTGTGTTTTCATGAATTCCCGCCTTTCATGTTTTCTTTTAACCGCCGGGGAGTGTAAAGTAAAAACAGCTTCCTTTCCCTACAGTACTTTTTACATTGATTTTGCCCCCGTTTTTTTCTATAAACTCTTTGCAAAGCAGCAGACCCAGGCCGGTACTTGGTTCACCGGAAGTGCCGGGCCGGTTGTGTTTACCGGAAATATTGAAAATTGTTCCGATCATGGTTTCCGGGATGCCAATACCGGAATCATTTATTTTTATTTCGATATTTCCGTTAAGCGTTTCTCCGGCCGAAATCGTTACACTGCCCCCTTTTGCCGTGAACTTTACAGCATTGGAAAAAAGGTTTCTGAAAATGGTATCAAGCATTGGCTTGTCCGCCATTACTGTAATTTCTTCGGGTATATCCAGCGTTACCCTGATCTTTTTGCTTGTGGCGGCTTCCCGCAACGTTTCAGTACTTTGACGGGCGACAGACCGGAGGTTGATTTTTTGCGGGCTGAAGGGTTTCATATTTCTCTGAACCATTGACCATTCCAGAAGATTCTCCAGCAGATTGTAAAGGTTGGAAGCCGATTTTTTTAATTCGTTGGCTATAAAGCGGACTTCCTCCCTTGGCATGGAATCTATCTCTTCGGCCATCAGTTCGGTTAAACCAAGAAAAGAAGTGAACGGACTTCTCAGGTCATGGGCGATAATGGAGAAGAACTTGTCTTTTTCCAGATTGATTTTTCTGAGGGCCTCGTTTTGTCTGTTGATTTCTTCTTCCGCCCGCTTACGTTCTGTAATATCATGATAAATCGACTGATAAGTGCCATCGGGCAGAATGTGTGTATGCATTTCAACCTGCAACAGCCGGTTATCCGCGGTAATAATAGTTCTTTCGCTGGTTACTGTCTTACCCTGCTTCAACAGGTCAAACCTGAAAGGAAAAGCCTTCAGGCTTTCTTCTGTAAAAATACTTTCGCTGATGTGCTTCCCGATCAGAAATTCGGGTGCAAAGCCGGTCATCTCAGCAAATGTTGAATTCACTTGTATGATGACTCCCTCCTGCGATCCGATCAATATTCCGCCGGCCGAAGAGTTGAAAAGTTCTTTGTAACGTTCTTCACTTTTTCGCAAGGCGACTTCAATGGCCTTGATATGGGTTATATCCCGCAAATGCTCAATCACCAACCTGATCTCTCCTTTATTATCAAGGATTGGATATGACCGGATGTCGAGCCAGAGTTGCTTTTCAGGGAAGTAGCGCTCTATATGTGCAGGTTTCTTTGTTCTGTAGCTGATAGAAGTGGCGCAAAGTTCACATTCCTGGTCCCTGTCAATCAGGTGAAAACATTTTTTCCCCCTGATCTGTTCCGGGGAAGTATTCAGAAACTCATACCCTGCTTTGTTATACCTGATAATCTGATGCTTATTGTCCTGTATCCCGATAACATCCGGAATACTGTTGATCAGGTTTTCAAGGAATCCGGAGCTTTCCCTGTTTTCTTTCAAAGCCGTTTCCAGTTCACTGATCAGATTTTTCTGATGGGTGACATCCCGTGCATTGATTACCGCTTTATTGATGATGCCTGACGCATCGGCTACCGGATGAACAGCATATTCAAACCACCTGTCATGAAAAAATGATTCTGACTCCAGGGCTTTCCCTTTTTCAAAAACGACTTTTAGCAATTCCTCCCGGTTGGGTTTATATGAGGAAGGAAAAAAATCAAAAAGGTTCTTCCCTCTGATTGATTCGGTCGAAAATCCGAAAAATTTTGCATTCGCTTCATTGCTGTCGATTATAGTTCCGTCTTTGTTAATAAGTAACAGACCGTCGGTTATTGAGTCCATGATCGCCCGCTGGTTCAGATTGCTTTCAATCAATGCCTCTCCGGTAAGTCTATTACCTGTAACATCACGTACTATGGCCAGGACTTCATCAGGTCCGTTGGGTACAAGCCGGGCTTCATAGGAACATAGGCCTTTTAGAGGGATAGGTAGCTGATATTCAAAATATTGCATTTCGCCTGTATCCAGGGTAAGTTTAATTTTAGCGTCAATCAAGTCTGCAAAGTCGGGGGGGGTAATCTCCCTGTTGTTTTTTCCGATGATGGAATCTGCCTGGTGAAAAAGATCGCTGCTTGCTGCTTTATAATCCAGGTAAACACCTTCACGGTTAATCCTGAAGATCAGGTCGGGAATGGCTTCTGTAAGGGCCTGAATTTTTATTTCGCTCAGGCGTAGCAGGTTTTCAGCCTTCTTGCGTTGGTTCTGTTCTTTCTTATAATCATTTTCTAAGACTCCCATGTCAGGATTCAGCATCTTTTTGCTACTGTTCTTATCCCCGGTAATTTCCCTTTCTGAATTCATAGCTTTTCAATATTTAGATGCTCACCGGATCCATGGATATGCCTGAAGTACACTGTATATTATTTTTACGGTAAATAGTCCCCTTAAGTCAGATTCAACGGTAAGGTTACATTCCGCAATAATTTCGGTACTGAATTGGTTAATCAGTCTTTCCCGTAAAAAGTAACCATCCGGTTGATTCTGTTTATGCCATTTTCTGCTAATATAGTCAATTATTGAATTTCTGACAAGCGATGCGGAAATTTCTTACGACAGATGTAAAATTATTTCTCTATAAATCGGATCTTATTAAATTCCAAAAGTGAATTATAATTTTCTTTCATCCTGCATACATTTGATATCCAGCCATTTCATATTTATTTACATCTCTGTGGATAAGTTATCCATTTACTGAGAAGTCACGCTATGCTCCTATTTTATACTTTTGCAGCTTCTTTTTAATAGCTTTTGACATGTCTGAGTTCTTATTGAACACGTTTTCAAAGATTTATCACCCCAAACTGTTTACTACTTTAAAGGAATACAATTTCAAAACCTTTACTTCCGATCTTATTGCAGGAATTATTGTCGGAGTGGTTGCGCTTCCCCTTGCCATTGCATTTGGTATCGCTTCCGGGGTTTCTCCGGAGCGGGGCCTGATTACCGCTGTAATTGCCGGTTTTTTGATTTCTGCACTGGGCGGTAGCAGGGTACAGATCGGCGGGCCTACGGGCGCGTTTATAGTAATTGTTTATGGAATTGTCGAAAAATTTGGCGTTGAGGGGCTGATCATTGCAACCATTCTTGCCGGTTTTATGCTGATTGGGATGGGCTTGCTCCAATTGGGAACCATTATCAAGTTTATGCCATATCCGATTGTGGTGGGATTTACTTCGGGCATTGCGCTGGTCATTTTTTCTTCGCAGGTAAAGGATTTTTTCGGACTCGGGGTAGCCCAGGCAGTGCCGGCGGATTTTATAGATAAGTGGAAGTATTATTTTATCCATTTTGACGCGATCAACCTTTATGCATTTGGAATCGGCCTGTTTACCGTTCTGATTTCAGTTCTGTGGCCCAAAATCAATAGAAAAGTTCCGGGGACCCTGATTGCACTGCTGGTCACTACTGCGGCTGTCAGCATTTTTCAATTGCCTGTGGAAACGATCGGAAGCCGTTTTGGTGAGATCAAAGCTACAATTCCCCGGCCCTTTATCCCTGCGATCAGCTGGGAAACATTCAGGTTATTGCTGGCTCCTGCTTTTACCATTGCCATGCTTGGGGCGATCGAATCGTTGCTTTCGGCCATGGTGGCCGACGGCGCAACCGGAAGCAAACACCGTTCCAATACGGAACTCATCGGGCAGGGGATTGCCAATATCGTTACGCCTGTGTTTGGCGGAATACCGGCAACCGGTGCCATTGCACGTACCATGACCAATATCAGGAATGGAGGAAAGACGCCGGTTGCCGGTATTATACATGCAGTGGTACTTTTGCTGATCCTGTTGTTTTTCGGTAAATGGGCCCGCTTGATTCCGATGAGCTGCCTCGCCGGAATCCTGGTAATTGTTGCTTACAATATGAGTGAATGGCGTTCGTTCAAAGGCCTGTTTCGTAATTCGAAGAGCGAGGTAGCCGTGCTGCTGATCACCTTCCTGCTCACCGTGATTATTGATCTTACCATTGCCATTCAGTTCGGACTGCTTTTAGCCGTGCTTCTTTTCCTCAAGCGTGTTATTGATACATCAGGAGTGGAGGTGCTTAATATGGCGGTAGATGATGACAGGGCCGAAGAGCCGGAAACGGCGCCCAAGCTGACTATCCCTGATAAAGTGGAAGTTTTTGAGGTGAACGGGCCCTTCTTTTTCGGGATTGCCAATAAGTTTGATGAAGCGGAAAAACAAGTAACTGCCAAGCCATTGATCAGGATAATCAGGTTATACCGGGTGCCGTTTATAGATGCAACGGGGGTGAGTAACCTTAAAAATTTTATCAGAAGGACCCAGGCAACCGGGATTTCCGTGGTGATATCCGGGCCGGTTAAGTCGGTTTCTGATATGCTTGAAAAGAACAATGTGTTTGAAATAGTTGGCAGGGATAATGTATGTGCCGACATTAACCTGGCTCTTGAAAGGGCCGGGAAATTGCTGGAAGAGGTGCCTTTATCCAGATTGCATCAGGAGCATAAAAGCTGAGCAGCCTGAAATAACAGCGGCAGCATTTTTTCGAATGCTGCCGCTCTTTTCTTTTTTACCGGTGAGATTATTTCAGCCCACGCTTTTTCAGCAGAGGTTCCTGCGATGGATCCTGTCCCCTGAATTTTCTGTACTGCTCCATGCCTTCATCATTTCCGTTTTCGGCCAGGCAGTGCTTCCTGAATGCAGCTGCCAGTTCCTTGTTAAAGATGTCGCCCGATTGCCTGAAATAATCAAACGCGTCGGAATCAAGTACTGCGGCCCACAGGTAAACATAATATCCTGCAGCATAACCGCCATCAAAAATATGTGAGAAGTAAGTGGTACGGTAACGCGGGAGAATTTCCGGAATGAGACCGATCCGGTCCATGGCCTCTTTTTCAAAAGCATTGATATCATCAATGATAGCAGGAGTTCCGAGCTTGTGATAGTCAAGGTCCAGGATAGAAGCGGCAATGTATTCAACAGTGGTAAATCCCTGGTTGAAATGACTGGAATTGGTAAGCTTTTCTATCAGGTTATCCGGAATAATTTCACCGGTTTCGTAATGCCGGGCATACATGCGGAGTACCTCGGGTTCACCTGCCCAGTTTTCCATGATCTGTGAAGGCAGTTCAACAAAGTCCCTGGCAACATTCCCTGCTGTCCGGGTGTACCTGCCTTCCGTAAACAGCCCGTGCAACGCATGTCCGAATTCATGAAACAGGGTGGTGGTTTCGTCCCAACTCAGAAGGGCCGGTACATTTCCGGAAGGCGGCGTAAAATTGCATACAATGGAAACGATGGGATCAACCTTTTTGCCGTTTTCCCATCCTGCCGACTGAAATCCGGTACACCAGGCGCCCCCGCTTTTTTCGGCACGGGGGAAGTAGTCGAGATAGAGAATTCCAAGATGGGAACCATCAGCCTCCTTAACTTCAAAAGTCTCAACATCTTTCTGATAAACAGGCAGATTCGTAAGTTTGGTAAATGTGATGCCATACAGCTTATTGGCAACCTCAAACATCCCGTCCCTCACGTTTTCAAGCTTCAGGTAAGGTTTGATCTGTGTTTCATCCAGATCATATTTTTGTTTGCGGAGTTTTTCAGCATAATACCACCAGTCCCACGATTCGAGTTTAAAACTGTTGCCTTCCGCAGCGGCGATTTTCTGCATTTCAGCAAGATCTGATTTTGCTACCGGTAAAGCTGACCGAAAAAGATCACTCAGAAATTTGTCCACATTGCCTGTGGTTTTAGCCATATTTTCATCAATAACATAGGCGGCGAAATTGTCGAACCCGAGCAGCCTGGCTTTTTCGGCCCTCAGTCTCACAATATCCTTCACAATCTGTTTGTTGTCGCTGGCATTGTCGTTGTTGCCCCGCATAAAATATCCCCGGTAGAGCTTTTCCCTGAGGCTGCGGTTATCGGCATACTGCAAAAAAGGAATCAGGCTGGGTTTGGCCAGCGTGAAAACCCATTTTCCTTCGTCTCCGGTGCTTTTGGCAGCTTCAGCAGCGGCAGCAATTACCCCTTCGGGTAATCCGGCCAGGTCCTCCTGCTTTTCAATGACCAGTTTAAAGTTTTTATTGATTTCGGCCAGCTGGTTTTCACCGAACCTGACCTGAAGCATTGCCAGCTCTTCATTGATTTTCCTTAGTGTTTTCTGCTGACCGGCAGGGAGATTCGCCCCCTGACGTTCAAAATCACGGTAATATTTCTCAACAACCCTGATCTGTTGATCATCGAGCCCTGATTCATGCCTTTTTTCATATACTTTCCTGATCCGGCTGAAAAGTTCCGGGTTCATCGAGATATCATCCTGATGTTTCGACATCAGCGGTGAAATCTTACGGGCAATCTCCTGCATCTGATCATTGGTGTGGGCGCCGCTAAGATTGTAGAAGACGTAACTGACCCTGGTGAGTAGCTTCCCTGATTTATCATAGGCAAGGATGGTGTTTTCAAAATCAGGCTCATCAAGGTTTCCTGTAATGGCTGCAATTTCTTCAGCCTGTTGCCTGATACCTTCAATGAAAGCAGGCAGGTAATGCGATGTGTCAATTTTGTCGAACGGAGGTACCTGGAACGGTGTGGTGTATTCCGAAAAGAATGGATTCTCCGGTTCTGTGGCTGTTTGCTTTTGCTGACATCCGGTAATGGAGAGGATGGCCATAGTGAGTAGTGGAAGCAGGTAGTTTTTCATGAAAGATTTAGTTTAATGGGAAAAGTTTAATTGAAAACGGTGCAAATGTATTGGGTATATTTTTAATTACAAGAGGGCGGCTTAATTTAATTCTGACCTGAAACGGTCTGCTTATCACGCTGAAGCACAGGAACTGCCACTACCGGGCCGGAGTTTTGGGTATAAAGATACCTCTGGCGGTATTTCCGATGATATTGGTGAATGCCGCATCAAATGCGCCGCCTATCAGGCCTCCGGCCAGTGGAACCGCTTTCCCGAGATTGATGATCCCTTTTCCGCCGCTTTTTGAGAGCAGGGCGATCCCGACTTTTTGATTAATGGCCTGGATGGCGCTCCCGGAAATACGGCTGATCAACAGGGATGTTAAATTCTTTCCCAGTAAAATGCCGGTTTCCTGCAGGATATCTTTTGCTGCGTTACCGGCGAGGCAGAGGTAAACCAGTGTTTTCACCCGGTCGTCGCGCAGGTCGTACCCGCCCATATAAGCGATGGCGGCCACCATCCTTATCTGAATGTATAAGACGCTTGCCAGATTTGCAGGGATAGCGGCCGGCAGGGTGATAATTCCTCCCAGTCCTGTGAGAAATCCGCTTGAGCCGGCTTTTATATTCTGCATGCGGATTAACGTGTTGACCTGCTTTCGCAATGTGCCTTCCTGCCGCAGGTATGATTCTCCCAGCCCTGATGCGGTGTCAGTGCCCGGAAGCCCTGTCAATGCCTTTTCATATAGCATATCAAGAAGCTGAAGTAATGATTTCCGGTTCGTTATTTTCAGCATATTCTGTTTTGGCAGGATTCAACCGTGGGTCAGTGATAGCATGGCCCGAAAAGGATCAGTTAAATGGCGGGCTGATACTTATATTTTGCCGGCCGTGATTTTTTGGTTCACCACCTTCAATGTGAGCAGAAGGAAAAAGGTCCCGATGATAAAGAACGAAGCAATGGCCAGCACGGAATACCTCATACTCCCGGTAATCGCCTCTATGATGCCAAAACTGAACGTGCCGGCAACGGTAGCCAGTTTTTCCATTACGTCATAAAAGCTGAAATAACTGGTGTGATCCGTGGTTTCTTCAGGCAGCATCTTACTGTAGGTAGACCTTGCGAGGGCCTGCGACCCGCCCATCACAATACCGATAAAAAACGCAGCAATCATAAACTGCACGGAATTGCTGATGTAATAGGCGCCCACGCAGATTAAAATCCAGGCAAATACAGAGATCAGCAGCGCCTGCAGATTGCCGAAACGGGCAGAAAGCCGGGAGAACATCCAGGCGCCGCCCATGCCCACCAGTTGAATGATGAGTATGGTCGGAATCAGCACATCCTCTTTCAGCCCGATTTCCTTTTCACCGTAAGTTGCAGCCATAAACATGACGGTAAGCAGTCCCATCATCACAAAAAAGAAGCCGATCAGGTAAAAACTGAGCTTTCTGGAACTTCTGACTTTTTGAAAGACTTTGTCAAGCTCTTTGTATCCCTCCAGAAAGATATTGGTCTCCTTCTCCTTTCTTCTTTTTCTGAAAGTATACCTTGGCAGGCGCCGGAAAGTGATCTGTGAAAAACCGATCCACCAGAGAAAGACAGTCAGGAAAGAGATGCGGGCCGGCAGAAAGGGGTCGCTGATGCCAAACCATCCCGGTTTCATAATCATCAGCAGGTTAAAAAGCAGCAGAACCACTCCTCCGAGGTAGCCGAGCGAATAGCCGCGGGCACTCACCCTGTCATGATCAGCCGTTTCGCAGATTACCGGAAGGAAAGAGTTGTAAAACACAATGCTGCCGCCGTAGCCCACGGTTCCTAAAGTAAAGGCGATAATTCCGAGTTCAACGTTTGAGCTGTTAAAGAAAAACAGCGCTCCGCATGATATGGCTCCCAGCCAGGTAAAAAACTGCATGAAAGATTTGCGTCTCCCTGTATAGTCGGCCAGCGAAGACAACATCGGTGAAAAAAAGGCAACTATCAGGTAGGCGGCAGCAATTGACCATGAGTAAAGTACGGTGTTGATAACTTCCAGCCCGAAAAAACTGACCGTAAAATCCTCCGGGCCACTGCGGGTAACCTGATTGTAGTATATGGGAAATATTGTAGAAGCAATGGTTAACTGGTAAACCGAGTTAGCCCAGTCATACATCACCCACCCATGGATTACTTTTTTATCTCCTTTACGGATCGCTGTGTTTCTGATTGCTTTTTTCAACCGAAGTTTTTTTGAAAACATGCTAAGGTATGGAAAATTGTTTTGCCCGGTATGCAGGGGATCAGACAATTTTTCACCCTTGTCCGGAAAAACCTGATAATGGACTTAGAGATTCTTCGATCCACGAAGTTACGCTCAGAAAGTCAATGTCTTAGGATTCAAAGGAGGGGGCTTGGTGGCGGCTTTACCGCCACCAGGCCCCCTCCTTAAAAAACACATGCAAATTGCAGTCTTTCTGAGCGTTAGCGAAGAACCGATCCCGATAGCTATAGGGAGAGTTCACCGAAGGTAATCTCATGCTTTTTCCCGGACAATAGTGACTTTTTTTATAAGAATCTTCCTCATCTCTGATTACTTTTTAACCTGCCGGTCATAAATAGTTTTAAAACGGAGTGTGGCAGCTTGTCCTGAATCATTAATTTTGCACCACTCTTTTAAAACTTACGACACTAAACAAAACTCATTCCTATGACCATTACATGGTTTATCTCCTTGTTGTTGATTTACATGATACTGTCCTTTGTAATATCAGCTATGGCTGTACGTAAAAAGATAGGGAGGCTGAAGGTTTTATTATTCAGCATATTTCTTACCCCGCTTACAGGACTTCTGGTTTACAAACTCTCAGCGCCGGCGCATGTGCTGAGTATTCAGCGCTATCGCTGTGTCAGGTGTGGTGTTGATTTTACCGAGCCGATAGGGGATTGCCCTTATTGCAAAAAAGAGGGCCGGCACACCAGCCTTCATGCCATACAGGTTGTTTGTATCTGATATTCTTTTCAGCGTTTTCTGATTGTTCGCTCTTGCTCCTCGGGTAGCGGCCGATAGTTTTTTTTCAGCCCCGTTGATTTATTGTTTTTCATTCCCTATCTTCGGCCATTCTTTAAACCATAGCCGATGAAAAAGAGAATTTTATTGCTGAAGGTTTTAGCCGCTTCAGCCTGCTGTCTCCTTGTGCTTTCTCCCGTTCAGCTGCTGGCGCAGGCTGATAGCGTTAATTTAACTGTAGCAGAGCAGTCAAAAAAGGGGCTTAACCTTGGTGCCCTCCCGGCCGTAGCCTTCGATTCCGACATAGGATTTCAGTACGGGCTGCTGGCCAACCTGTTTCAGTATGGCGATGGTACAGTATATCCGGATTACCGATGGTCGTTGTATGCTGAATGGTCGCGTACTACCAAGGGGAGTGGCATTAACCAGATTTTCTTCGATTCGAAATACCTATTGCCGCATCAGATCCGGGTTACGGCCGACTTTAGTTTTCTCACGGAGCAGGCCCTGGATTTTTACGGGTTCAACGGATATGAATCTATTTATAATCAGTCTTTTACTGATGAGGAAGATCCCGGATACATAACCCGTGTTTTCTACCGGCACGAAAGAAAACTGGCCAGGATAACCCTTGATTTTCAGCAGAAAATCGGCGACCTGCCCCTGAGATGGGCCGCAGGTTACGGGTTTTTCGATTCCAGGATTGGCACTGTAAACATCGATAAACTCAACAAGGGGCGCGATGAGGAAGATTTGCTTCCGGAGGTGGAAGGCCTATACGACAAATATGTACGCTGGGGATTGATCCCCGCCGAAGAGGCCGACGGAGGGTCACATAATTTTCTGAAGGCCGGCCTTGTTTACGATACCCGCGACAATGAACCCAATCCCAACCGGGGAATCTGGTCGGAAATGGTAATTATGACGGCCCCGCGTTTTTTGGGAAACAGCGAAACGGCATATACGAAACTGGCCCTTACACACCGTCAGTACCTGACGTTGAAAAAGAACACCCTTACTTTCGCTTACCGGCTGGGATGGCAGGGAACCATCGACGGGAAGGCCCCGTTTTATACGCAGCCTTACATGATCAATACCTATACTAAGTCTACGAAAAACGACGGTCTTGGCGGAGCCCGCTCACTCAGAGGCATCCTTCGCAACAGGGTAGTCGGCGATGCATTTACCTATGGCAATTTTGAATTGCGCTATAAATTCCTGAAATTCCATAAATGGAAACAGAATTTTTACTTTTCACTGAATGGCTTCAGCGATATGGGCATGATCACGAAAACCATAGATATTAATCTGGCGGGTATTCCGGAAGAAGAGAAAACAGGGCTTTTTAAATCCGAAGATCAGGGGTTACACATCTCTTATGGTGCCGGGCTGCGCATCGCTATGAATCAAAACTTCATCGTGGCGGTGGATTATGGTCTTGCCGGCGATAAAAGAGATGGCGATAAAGGAATGTATATCAACCTGGGATTTATGTTTTAGTGATCAATAAGTCCCGGACAAAAAGAACACCCGTTGGCATTGCTGCCGGCGGGTGTTCTTTTTTCACTTTTGAGGACCTGAAATTTTTCCTGAACTATCGAGCCAGGGGAAAATGATCTTCCGGCACCTGGCTAGTTTCTGATCAGTTTAACCGTTTTGTGGTATCCGTCAGCATCAATATGCAGCATATAAATGCCCCGCGGAAGTCCGGGTGCTTCAAAACGCAGACTTTCGCCCTCCTGAAGGTTGTAAAACGCTTTCTTCATGATTACCCTGCCGGTCATTTCGGCCAGCCTGATGACTGTATTGCGGCTGGTCATACCTGAAATGCCAATGTTATATGCTCCGGCGCCCGGATTCGGGTACACGCGGATTTCCGGCTCCCTGAATCCGGCCGCTGCAGCGGTATTCACCGTAACGGTCATCGTTACCGGAATGATGAGTTCGGGGTTGTCCGGGTCGTTCGAAAGTATGGTAAGAAAGCCCTGGTAAGCGCCAAGCTCCATTCCTGTTGCGTCAAAGGTCACTGAAATTTCCTGTGTTTCGCCGGGGGCAAGGCTGCCTTCGGTGATATCTGAACTCAGCCAGTTTCCGGTAGGTATGGCACGGACAAACTTTACCGAAATATTTTTTGCCTGATGACCGCCGTCTCCGTAGCTGTCTTCAATCCAGAATTTCCATGTGCCCTGCATCTCTTCACCGGCAATCCGGATATCGGAAATTGTATAATTACCGTTCGACTGACCTGAAGCCAGCATCACCTGGGTTCCTGTAGGGGATTCAGCCCAAAAGGAACCTTCTGAAGGGTAGTTGTCGGTTGTCCAGCTATAAGATACGATCAGTTCACTGATGGATCCCGGTTCAGTCAGATTCAGCGAAGTCCATCCGTTCTCAGTCCATGTATTGTAATTGTAGGCAGTGCCGGCAGGACTGTTGGTAAGGGTCCGGGTCAGGGTATCCGGGATGTCCGTTGAAACGGAGATATAATAATTAAGGCTGATTTGTCCGGGATTGCTGAGGCTGAGGGATAAAGTTTCCGATTCGTTCTGCATGGTGGTAGCCTCCAGCGCCTGTGGTGTTGTGACGGCCTGCGCGAAGAGCTGCTCTCCGATATAGAACTCATGCGGATCCGGCCGGCCGATAAAAGGATGATTTTCACTGCGGCCGGAAGCATCTGCTGCATGAATGTAATACTGAACAGTACTGCCGTATTCCGGGGAAGGCAGGGTTGCAGTCCAGTTTTCACCCATTGTATTGGTCATTTTGATGGTATCAAAATGTGAATAAGGATTCGGATTGATTCTGTATATCAGGAGTACTGAATCAGCAATTACTTCCGCACCGCTGTATGCCGCGACATTGGCTGCAAAAGCCAGGGTGCTGCCGGTTTCAATATTGCCGAGCAGCGGGATATGCCTGATTCTGAGCATTTCAGGGTCCGCCATCTCATGGGTCCGGCAATGCAGCGCATCGGTTGATTCCCAGGGGGTGCCTGAAGGGCCCGGAATTCCAAAAATCTTATACCCCGGCATGGCCTGGCGATATATATCCAATGCCGGTTGATCATGCTGGGATCCCATTATCGGAACGAAGACCTTGTCGTTGAGGATAAATGAATTGGTATAGGGTTGGTTCTGGGGTGTATTGACCCGGTATATTTCATAAGGAACACCCCACGGAGTTGTGACAGAAGCGAAGTAAGCCACGGTTGCTTCTATTTCGTCGTATTGCGGATGGGAGGCAGGCACCGATCGTATCAGGATTTTGTTTGTAGCCAGGTATTTGCCCCAGCAATCGATATGGTCAATATAGGTATTGTTGGGATCTTCAACCACATGGTAATCATTGATGCCCAGATAAGCCTGCATCTTCTGGTCGACCTGGGCCGGCGTCAGGTCCGGATTTTCCGTATAGGCAATGGTTGTTGATGCGGCCATTCCGTAACTGTCGCTCATATAGTTACCGCCCGTTTGGACGACATTCATTCCGAACCAGGGGATACCGAGGGCCTCGGCAACCACCTTGGGAGCTTCATCGTCCCCGGGTCGTGGCCGGTTATAAGGAAAATCAACGATTCCAATCTGATTGCTGCCATAGGCAATATACCATGGACCATAATCCCGGGTCCAGTAGCTGTCGGTAGAAGCGTAAATAAAACTGCAGTTTTGCAGGTTAACCCCGGCCTGCGTATATATATTTCTGACGGTATTTTCCTGCGAAAGGTTAGTAACCAGGGTGGTAACAATGGCATCGCGGGCCATCTCCCTTATCAGTGATACCGGAATGCCGAATGGATAACGGACAAGCACGCCTTTGGCCCTTTCAAACTCACCGAGACTGAAAACTGCTCCTTCGGGTGGATCTGTCTCGACAAATCCGCGGCCGATCAGGTGCCTGTTCAGCTGCTCCTCCGGCGTCATATGGTGGGTAAGCGGTTGTACCGGATATCTTTCCGGCTCCTGGGCGTTCAATTGAAGAGTCAGGGCAGTCAGTATCAGCAGTGTCAGGTTTTTGTACAGGTGTGATTTCATTCGTTAAGGTTTATATACTCGACGGGCAAAGTTAAAAAAATGTTGATCTGATTGATGTAAGGAAAACGGTTCCGCCTCCGCGGATTTCATTCTTTCTGTTAAGAGGATAACTGAAATACTGCATGAACGGTTATTAAAAAATCTGATGTTGATGAACTTCAGCGAAACACAAAGAGATTACTTTTCAGAACGGAACGGATTAAAGTCAATATAGCTCCTGATTTGTTCCGGGCGTGCACAAACGCCCCTGTTTCGATGGATTATTTCAATCTTTTCTCTAAAAGAGTGAATCGGAAAGGCGAAGATCTTTTTGACAATCATCTTTGAAATTGATTATTTTTGTTTCCGGTTAATAAGGATACATGGGATCGGATTCTGAAAAACTTACTTTGCTGGCCCTCCGCCGGGGCGATCAACAGGTCTTTGAATCTGTCTTCAGGGAGTACTATGAACCCTTGTGTATTCATGCCCGCAGATATGTAGTCGATCCGGAGGCTGCCGAAGAGGTGGTTCAGGATATGTTCTTCAAAATGTGGGACAGGCGGGATTCGCTGGTAATAAACACCTCTCTCCCTGCTTACCTCTTTAAGGCAGTCAGCAACCATGCGCTAAACTATATCAAATACCAGCGGCTTGCCCGTCAGTATCAGGATTATGTGGGTTTTGCCACAGGCGGCGATCTGGCTGCTACAGGGCATGATGCGCTGGTACATGACGACCTGGAGCGCAGGTTCAGGTCACTTGTTATAGCCATGCCGGAGCGTCGCCGGATGATCTTTGAAATGAGCAGGTTTGAAGGCTTGAAATACAACGAAATTGCCCAAAAACTCAACATCAGTATCAAAACTGTGGAAGTTCAGATGTCGAAAGCCCTCGAGTTTATGCGTAATAAACTGAGCGATTACCTGCCCTCCTGGTGGTGGGTCCTGCTCTTTATAAATTTGTTTTAAGAAATTGTTAAAATTTATTTTCACACCCAGTAGGGGTAAAAACGTTTTCGATTGTCTTATTGCTGAAGAAAGGCCAATAAAATACAATGCTCTTTAAGAATACTAAATATAAGCGTCTCATCATCAGGATGATACAGGGCGAAGCCTCCCCTGAAGAGCAACGTATTGCCGAAAAATGGATTGCCGGATCATCTGCAAACCGCAAAATTTTTGAAAATTACAAGGGCCTTCTGCTGCTGACCGGCAAAAAACAGATCAGTTACGATACCGACAAAGCCTGGGCTAAACTGCGGCAAAGAATCGCTTCAGCAGATCATTCCCCGGCGCCGGTAAATACTGCTTCAAAGCGGCGCAGACAAATTGTCAGGTATGTTTCTGTTTCAGGTATTGCGGCCATGTTGCTGCTTGCCATTGGTTTGTTTACCGTGCTCAACCAGAAACCCGAAATACTGCAATTCTCCTCAACAGAATCCGTTTCGGGGCAATTCCGGTTTCCCGACGGATCTTCCGCAGTGCTCAACGCGAATTCATCGGTAAATTATCCGGAATGGTTTGCCGGCCATACAAGGGAAATCTCTATCTTTGGAGAGGCGTTTTTTGAAATAAGCCATGATGCCGGTAAACCTTTTATCGTGCATGCTTCCGGTCTTGATATCAGGGTTGTGGGAACCTCGTTCTCCGTTGATGCAGATCCCGGGGCTGACTTTGTCAAGGTAATCGTGAATACCGGCAAAGTGCTGGTGTATCCGTCAGGGGTGGATCCCGAAAAGGCAACTGCTTCCGGACGACTGCTCGAAGCCGGCGAAATGGCTACCTACAGCAGAGAATCCGGGCAGATCGTCAAAGGGGTTAATGATAACCTTAATTTCCTGAGTTGGAAAACCGGGATTCTTATCTTTAAGGAAACCAGGCTTTCAGAAGTGTTCAAAGCGCTTGAATCAAAATACAGGGTCAGCTTTATCTCAAGTAATCCTGATTTGTTAAACCAAAGATTGACAGCCCGTTTTGAAAAAGAGTCTCTTGATCAGGTATTGGAAACACTCTCGCTTATCTTTAATGCTGAATTTGAAATTCAGGAATCCAAGGTACTGGTGCGATAACCAAAGTGTTATTTTTCACCTGGTTAACGCTTACGCTCAAGGGAAACCCAACCTCCGCCCCAATCTTTTACCAGGTTTTATTTTCCTGTCCATGCTTTTAAGCATGATCCCCCTGGGGTTATCAGCCCAATTGGTAAAGCCGGATGAGCCTGTTACACTCACCGTGGTGGATGAGCCCCTTTCCGCGCTGATGGATCGCCTTACGCGCAATACAGGGATTACCTTTTCCTACAACCCCGATCAGCTCAATACTTCAAAGACCTTTACGCTGAATATTGTCAGAAAACCGCTGCATGAAGTGCTTGACATCCTGTTTAACGGGTCGGGATTCGGATACCGCCATACCGGAAATCAGGTGGTGATTTATAACCTGAATCCAGCGGAGAAAAGTGATCCGGAAGTGAAACAGGACAGGGAGGAACCATTGCCCGTGAAGGTTGCGCCCACCATTGTAAGAGATACTGTTTACCTCACGCAAAGAGAGGTCAGAACCGATACACTGACACTCAGGGATACCCTGGTCAGGTTTGATACGGTTTTTATCCTGCGCAAGTCTCCGGATGACCGCATCGGAAAGGAGGATATATTTTCCGACCTGGAAGCGCTGTCGAAAGAACAGACCCGTGAGTTCAGGGTATATGCGGGGGTGAACCTGGCCTGGCTGGCGGGTAAGACAACCTTCTCCGGCTCGCAGGCCTATGAAGCGAAGCTGGCTGATTACCGGAAGTTCCATTCAGATAATCATTTATCCGGAAGCGCGGGGGTGGAGGTTCAGGTCAGTTATGCCAGGGTCGCCCTGGCTACCGGTGTGATGTTCACCAGTTTCGGGCAAAACCTCGATTACAGTTACCAGATCAGCTCCGGCGGGTTTTTCAGGAAGGATACCCTGGATGCTTATTATACACTGTCCGGTGCAGATACCAGCTGGTTTTATGTATTGGATTCCACCTACATCCCGCTTGACCTGCAGAAGTACGGATACACTTCCCTGATCCGGAGAAATTACGCGGAAATCCCGTTGACAATTCAGTACAATTTTCCTGTGGCCCAGATGCTGATATATCTCAGGGCTGGTCTGATTGCCGGTATAAACTCAGGGGGGGAAGGCCTGTATATTCTTACTGACCGCGAAGGAGCCGGCGATATTGCTGAACTGGATGTCAGGTCAGTGGTTTTCTCTGGCTTGATTGGCGCCGGTGTGATGCTGCCTGTGCATAAAAAGCTGATTTTCCGGTCAGGAATTCTGTATCGCAGGCAAATGCAGGGCGTTTATAAAAATTTCCCGGTCGATACCCGTTTTGGCGCCCTGGGGATTAATGCCGGACTGCTTTATAAATTCTGAATTCCTGTTTTACAGCTTTTATTTCATGAACTGCATTGATTTACAGTTTATACGGGAATTTCAGCAACGAGGAAGGTATCCCAATCAGTTTTAATCAGGAAATTATTATGTATTTTTGTTTGACAAAAATTGTTTTCCGGATCGACTGTCCCCGGGACTGACCTAATATATTGCTACTGGAATGAATTATAGGATCCGCCGGTTTTGTTTCATTTCACTCTTCATTTTCCTGGCAGGCCTGCGGCCGCTGGTTGCCCAGGAATATGTCGGCGGACTTATTTCTGAGAATACGGTTTATACCCCTGCGCTCAATCCGTATATCGTCATTGAGCCGCTGATTGTGCCCGAAGGGATAACCCTTACCATTATGCCGGGAACAGAACTTTATTTTATGATCCGGACCAGTCTGAGGATAGAGGGGGGGACATTATTGGCAGAGGGCACACCGGAAAATCAGATTCTTTTCGACGCTCACAATCCGTCGGGGGAGGCGGATAAAAAATGGGACGGCATTAATCTTTTTGTTTCGCGCACCGTTGTTGATGAAGATGGTAATTATCTCGGCGGCAATCTTATCAGGCACGCCCTGATCAGGCAAACTACCACCGCCCTGGTTTTATCTGATACCGCGCTGATCCATGCTCCGGATACACGGATTATGAACAGCGATTATGGTGTTTATCTGCAGTCAGGTGCCTCGCTGGTCCTGAGGAATTCCGTGATTGATGCATGCAGCTACGGCATGTACATTAAAAATTCGGGAGATAATATCATCAGTGGTTGCCAGATTACCAACTGTGATATCGGCATATTCTTTCCTTCCAACAACATCAGCAGAAATAACCTGATAATTGACAACAACCTGAGTTTTAACAGGAATATTGCGCTGTTTATGAGCATCGGACAGGGAAATATCCAGCACAATCTGATAGCCGGGAATACCGTTGCCTTCAATAACATCGGCCTGCATATCGGAAACGGCGGGACCAATGACCCTGGTTACAATAACATCAACAACAACGTTATCAAGAACAACGACATTGGTCTTAAGCTTTCGCAGGATGCAGATACCGTAAAGGGAAACCTGATTGAGCTGAATGAAACCGGGCTGATGCTCAGCAAAGCAGCAGTCAGCAGCATTGAAGGAAATACGATCAGGCTGAACACAGGGTGGGGGATGTTAATGACGGACGGATCAAACAGCAACCTGATTAAAGGAAACAATATATACGACAATGCTGCCGGCATCAGGGTCACCCATAAGGATTTCAAATATTCGGTCAACAATCTTTTTGAATTCAATATGGTTTCAGGAAATGCGGAAGAGGCATTTCTTTTTGAAGCCGGACCCCAGCTTGGTATCCACAACAATTCAATTCAGGGGGTCAGGGATACGGCCATAGTTGTAAATCGTTTCGAAACCGATCTTCACGCTGAGGGAAATTATTGGTTTACCAGTGATACCCTGGTGATTGATTCGCTGATTTATGACATGTTTGATCAACCTGAACTCGGGGAGGTGATTTACAAACCCTTCCTTGATCAGCCCGATCCGGTAGTACCGATCTCCAGACCCCGGATGGTGGTTAAGCGGCAGGTCGGACCTGATGTTTTGGTAAACTGGCTGCCCAATGCCGAATCTGATCTTGCGGGCTACATGGTTTATTACGGCCTGAATCCTGATGGCTCATTCAGCTACGTTGCCGATGCAGGTTCCGATACCCTGTTTGTAATCAGTGGTTATAACCTTTCCGAAGCCATAGCAGTCACTGCCTGCGATGTGGATGCTGACGGTGTCAGGGATCAGGCTGAGGGACATGAAAGCGCTTACAGTTTTGCGGTTGCCGGCCCATGGGCAGGAGGGGATGCTGCCATCTGTGAAGATACCTATTTTCTGACTGAAAGTGCAACCGCAGTTGATTATCAGAGTTTATTCTGGGAAACCGGCGGAGATGGGGCTTTTGCAGATCCCCAGGCACTCAGCACAAGATATGTTCCCGGTCCCGCCGATATTGCCAGCGGTTCTGTAACGCTAACCCTTGGCATTGCCACTTCAGCTTATACCCTTTACGACCGTATGCTGCTTTCCATCATGGGTCAGCCATCGGTATTCGCCGGTAACGATACCACCGTAAGTCCGGAGTCAGGATATTACAGTAATGCTGCAACCGCTTCGGATTATAGCGGTTTGTACTGGACAACCTCCGGAGACGGAACGTTTGACGACCCGTCGCAACTTCTCACTCATTATTATCCGGGAGTTTCGGATATTGAAAACGGTTCGGTTGTCCTTTCACTGCATCTTCAGTCTGAATGCGGAGATGTCAGCGATGAAGTTGTATTGATGGTTAAGCCTGCCTTCAGTATTTCGGGCAGTTTATTGCATGAATCAGGCCCGGTGGCAGGCGGCGTAGTGCTGGCCATGAGCAGGGAAGAGGCCGGAACCCGCGCTGTTGCCCTGGCTCATTCGGCTGAGGACGGGAAATTCATTTTTGAGGAGCTTCCGGCCGGCACCTATTATCTTTTTGCACTCGGCGAGCCGACAATGTATAACGGATTTCTTCCTTCCTATTACGCTTCCGGTTCATTCTGGCAACCTGCATACCTGCTGCCCCTCGATTCGGATGTTTATGATATTGATATCCGGCTTCAACGGCTTGGTGATGTTATTCAGCCGGGTACGGGTTCCATCAGCGGAGTCTATACTTACCTCGGTGATGCCGGAAGGGATGCGGATGTTTATAATGAATCATGGTTTGATCCTGCCGGCCCGCCTGCCTCACAGCCGGGCTACCTGCCAGCGTCCAACCATGTGGTGTATCTGATGAATACTTCACTGACCCATGTCATCCGTTGGGCACTCACCGATATGGAAGGGAACTTCACCTTTGAATCACTGCCTTTCGGAACATACCGCCTGTGGGGCGAAAAAGCTGGTTATACCAACGCGCTTTCACCGCTGATAGCGCTGTCGCCCCTTAATCCGGATGCCGGCGGTGTGGTAATGAGTGTGAACAATCAGAAAATCAGCATTCAGGTCCCGGATCCCGCCAGGGATATTGATAATGTTCCGTTTCTTTATCCCAATCCGGCCGGTGATATAGTCTGGATTAACCTCCCATGGTCGGAGAATCCGGTAAGGTATGAACTGGAAATCTACAGTTCTGCCGGGCTGAAAGTTCTTTCTGCATCATTTTCTTCCGGGTTCAGCGCTATAAAGCGCTCAGTTGATGTTGCCGGGCTTGCTGCCGGAATATATCCCTGCCTGCTGAGGGATGAGACAGGCAATATCCGGTTTATGATATTAAACGTTGCCAGGTAGTTTTATCCCTTTTCAAATCCAGCCAACCAGCTTTCCACTATCTGTAAACCCGGGTTTGTTTCTCCAAAACGCTGATTTTTCCTGATGATTGTCAGTTGCTGATTCTGGTCACCCGGATAGTTACGGGTCGGTTTTTCGCAATGCAGCGGGTGTATGAAGGCCTGTAAAGTTAACACGAGTATCGGGCTCTGCTTTTCTGTACAATCCAATGACCTTATATTGAGTCAGTTATACATTATTTGAGCGCAATGGCTAAATTTCGTTCCTGGGTGTTCCATATTTGCGTAAATTATTATATTTGCGTCCGGAAAAGGCAGCCACCCGCAAAACTCTTACCTTGCTATCAACCTTTTCACGCTCTGCTACTCCTTACTGGCTGCCCGGACCCGGAATCTGATCAATGGAAGAGATTTATCTTTATCCGAAAATCAGCATTTCCGGTGTTACTTTTGCCCGGATTGGCCATAAATATTGGTTTCCGGGATTATTTGCGGGAAAATAACAGAATATTTGAAAAAAATGACAAACGGAATAGGGGTAAAACCGGTTTCGGTTGTCTATAACTATAAAGTACCTTTAAAAAGATTCGTACTTGTCAGCACATTGTTACATTGTGTATTAGAGCAGGTCACATTTAAAGGCTTTTAATTATCAGCGTGAATTTGAGTTTGAACAGAGATTTTCTTTACGCAACAAAACCGGGAATTTCTATTGATCTCTGATGTTGGATTATCTGTAATAACTGAGAAACTTGGCTAACAGAAAGACCATTTTTTCTTCTGCTGTAATTTATCC